>Ga0099364_10006980_pt1 | contig 16266 bp, 10 predicted proteins | sample TergutTh196P3_FD_73070 | JGI IMG/M metagenome (GOLD analysis project Ga0099364, IMG submission 73070) | Microcerotermes parvus P3 segment gut microbial communities from Pointe-Noire, Republic of the Congo - Th196 P3 | ecosystem: Host-associated > Arthropoda: Insects > Digestive system > Gut ...
TATACATTATATATATATAATGTATCCTAACTCGAATTGACAAGTACATTTTTTCCCTTGTACTACTTTGTCTTCCAATATGTCAAAGAACCAGTTTTCAATTTTTGAGCCTTGAATTCGTATTTTTCGAGAATCGAAAATTCATCAATTGAAATTCGCCGCAAAGATACTGCTATTTTTTTTATCTGCAAAATTTTTTTCAAAAAAAAATGTTTTTTTTTGATTTTTTTTTTGCTTTTTTTTTGAAGAAAATGTGTAATACGCTCATAATCTGTTTATCAGCTCACACTTCTATTATTTCGTATTTCATTTTTCCAAGTCCAATTTTTTCGGCATGAGCAAGTCCCGTTTTCCAGTCAGTATTTGGATGAATAATTTTGAATTTGTCTACTCCCTGCAACATTCCTGATTCATTTACGTTTAACCGAGTGTTTGTGTTTGCTGCTGCTGCGGTTACCATATCGGCGCAAGCCATGTCTAATGCAACCGGGTCGAAGGAGGCGGCTATACCAATGTCCTGAACGATAGCGGCATCGTTGCAACCCCAGCAGTCGCAGTCTGGAGCTACATCCATGATGAAGCTGATATGGAAATGCGGTTTGTCTTTTATTACAGCCAACGAGTATTCTGCTATTTTGCAACAGGTTATATCCGTTGAACTATTCCACACTACCTGTGCTGAATCGTACTGACATACGGCAATACATTGTCCGCAACCTGTACACTTCGTGCTGTCTATTTGAGCTTTCTTGCGCTTATTGATAGTCATAGCTTTAGCTGCACAATATTTAACGCATTGACCACAGGTTATGCAATTTTCTTCAACTATTCTGGGTTGCGAAGTAGAGTGCATATCCATTTTTCCTTCAACCGATGCTCCGCCCATACCTAAGTTTTTGAGCGCTCCGCCAAAGCCCGTCTGCTCATGTCCTTTAAAATGCGTCATCGAAACGATTATATCTGCATCAGCAATAGCGGAGCCTATCTTAGCTGTTTTGCAATATTCGCCGTTAATGTTTATCAGACGATAGTCGATTCCCTTAAGTCCGTCGGCGATAATTACCGGACACGGCACGGCAATAGGATTGAAACCGTTCTGCATCGCGCTTTGTATATGGTCTACGGCGTTAGAACGACCTCCGCAATACAGCGTGTTGGTGTCTGTAATAAAAACTCGCGCTTGTTTTTTTTGCAAAAACTGCACTATGCGTGCAACGTAATTATGGCGGATATATGCTAAATTGCCAGGCTCTCCGAAATGAATCTTTACTGCTGTAAATTTGCCGACAAAGTCGAGGTGTTCAACGCCAGCTTCCGTTATTAATGTTTCCAGCTTGTATAGCAAACTGCGTCCGTTTGTTGTTCTTAAGTTGGTAAAAAAAACTTTTGACATTGTTTTAAATATTAAAAATAAAATTGCAAATTTATATATAAAAAAGTTTTTTGCCAAAAAAAAATGAAGTTTTTCGAACTTCGAAATTGTGACGATTTATCCACTTCACTCTAATACTACCACTCTGTAGTTTGGGGGTGCGGTAACATTTGCTAAAACGTGGGTATTAAGTTCTATTTGTCGCAAGTCGGCTCTTATTCTTAAACTATTTCCGCCGTCGCTTACCGATATATTCAACAAAGTAGGCAGTTCAAATTGTTCGTATTGTTTGTATTCGTTGTATGTAATTCTAAAGGGATGGCGATTTTGGTCAAGGTTTAAATATTTTACCCCACAATTATCGTCTGTCATAAGTATTAACAACGATTTTGGATTAACCGGAAATCCTACCATGTTCTGCAAAAAAGAATTTTTGCCTTTGTAAACAGTTCGTTCCAAAAAATTTACTACTACAAACGAATCACGGTAAATAGCGCCGCGTACTACGTCTATCAACAATCTTCCGCGAAAATAAAAAACGCTGTCGGGAATAACGAAAATACTACCGTTGAGCGAAATAGACTGTATATTGCTGCCGGATATTTCAAGACGACATGATGGGACAGAAAAACTTTCGATGGTATAACAAGATTCTGTTAAGTCGGAATGCGTAGGCGCGTCGACAACCGCTTGATTTTTCGTCCGGCAAGATGACACTATAGAGGTTATCAGGAGTATTAGAACAATACTGCGTAAAAAGGATTTTGAGGTCATTCTTCTTCAATATTTTTTAAAAAAGTTTCCATTTTTTCAATAACCGTCATCTCTGAATTAGTTAATTCTATTGCTTGTTGACAAATAATTTCTGCTTCTGAAATGCGTCCGGCTACAGTTAGCAGTTCGCAGTAGTGGTCAATAATTTCGGAACTGTTTCCTCCACCGTTTTTGATAGCCTTTTCTATCATTATGATTGCCTCGTCAATATGTCCCAATTTATATAGCACCCATCCGTATGTGTCTAAAAATGTATATCTGTCGGGTTCTATAGACAAACAGCGCATAATGTATTTTTCAGCAAGGTCTAATTTTTCTTCTCTAAGTGAAAGATAGTAAGCATAATTGTTTAGCACAACCGGATTGTCGGGCGACATTTGCAACGCCTTGTCAAAGGCATAGTCCGATTCGTCAAAACGTTGCAAGTTATTAGTAGCTTCGCCAAGCAATACATACGTTTGAAATTTTATATCGAGATTTGGATTTCTTTCTTTTTCTAATAATTCAATTACTTTATGATAGGCAGATATTGCATCGTCGTATTTACTAAGCATGGAAGCGGAAAATCCATTGAAAAACTGAACAAGGTAACGGTCGGCAAAATGTTGCAGAGCTTTTGTGGTGGTTTCAAACAGCGTTTCATTTTCGTCTAACAGATAAAGCAAATGAAAAAGATGTTCCCACAGATGATAGTTTGTTTGCAAAAGATTTGTCATAAAAAGCAAGTCGTCGCGGGCTCCTTCATAGTTTTCTTCTCTCATGTTTCTGTCGGAATTGATTAATCTTACCCGAAAATTTTCTGGATATTTTTCAAAGAGTTTTTTAACCTGTATGTCTAATTCCTTAATATGTTTTCTAAAAAAAGCGCTATCATCCGATAATTGAAGAAATAGTTCAACTTTCAGGTCGGGGTCAATGCTTTTCATTGCAAACATTTGTTGCATACCTTCTATTGCCTTGTCGTCTCTGCCATAATCTTTGTAAAATTCTATCATTGAGATATATCCTATTGCATTTTCGGGGTCTACTTCGAGCAATCGCGTATAAAATTGTTGTGCTTCGTCTTCGCGTCCAAGCAGACTATATAGTTCTGCCAGCAAACCGTAAAAACGTAATTCGTAAGGAAACGTCTCTACTGCATTTTTTAACAATGTTTCAGTAGATTTTACATCGCCTTTTTTAGTAAACACCATATATTTGGCAACAATTATTTCTTGTGTTAAACCTGCAATTCGTTCGGCTCTGTCTAATTCGCGTAAAGCCCTGCGAAAATCAAAATTTTCGAGATAAAGCATAGCCATGTTTTGTCGTAGTTCAACGTCATACGGATTGTTGTCTACAATTCTGCGAAACACTATTATTGCGCTGTCTATGTTGTTATTGTGCAGATAAAGGTTAGCCAACTGCAATTTGTACCATTCGTTTTCAGGAGCGTATCTGACGGCTAAACGTGAGTGTTTCAACGCGTAACGTCTATCGTCTACAACTGTGTATATTTCGGCTAATTGAAAATGTGCTGCTGCGCCGTAAGGATTTATTTCAGTGCAATTGGTCAACAAATTGGCAGCCATTGGTAAATTTCCAAGTTGTCTGAATTTTGTGCCTTCTATTAAATTGTGCCAATATCTCAGATACTCGTCCTCAGAAAGTTCGACGGATGCAAACTGTTGTTTTTCAGTTTTTTTTGCCGACGAACATCCAACTAATAAACCGCATATCACCAAATACGTCGCCAATATAGCGAACACATACCGTTTACAAAAGCCATTCTCAATTTTCAATTTTCAATAATTAACTGTCTTAATTCAAAAACATAACTGCCCGCCGGCAAACGTAAACCGTTATTATCGTTTTTTCGCAATACTACTGGAGTTCTGCCGTCGGCTCTTGATGTTCTTATTATTTGCAAATTTGCAGGCAAATATAAATCTGCTGTAGCATTTGCAGGTATTGTTACAGAATAATTAATATTTTCTGTTTCTATTTCCCATTTTGAAACAATTTCACCGTATGGCGACTGGTGCGACACGTTTGAATGGGTCAATCCGTTTACGAAATGCGGACGCAATATTATGTTTTTAAAACCGGGTTGCTCAGGGTCGGGTTTGATGCCGCCCAACGTTTTAAAGTACCACGCGCTAATTTCGCCAAAGAATACATGATTTAGTGATAAGTCTCTATCAGCTTGAATATTCCAATTTTCAAATAGCGTTGTAGCGCCGTTTACCATCCACCATCCCCACGATGGGTATGTTCTTTGCGAAGCCACAGCAAAAGCTAAGTCGGCATAACCGTTTTCGCTTAAAGCGTTCAGAATTGATTTTGAACCTAATAGCCCTACGTCTATATGCCGGTTGTCTGCCTCTACGCGCTGGGCAAGGTTTGCAGCTATTTTTTCGCGCATGTAATCAGGCGCCACGTTCCACTGCAAAGGTGCGCTCATCTGCGTTTGCGAGCCTTCATAATAAATTCCGGTTTCGAGGTCGAGATATTTGTCGTTTATGGCATTCCTTATTTTTTGCGCTAATGCAAAATATTTTTCGTAGTCGGCTTGCTTGTGGAATAATCTTGCGGCGTTTGACAATATTGTTGCACAAACATAATAGTATATGGATGATGTAAATTCCACCGGCGTTCTCGTTTTTACAGGAATCCAATCGCCTAATCCCCATGATGTTAACCCGTTTGGAGCTGTTTCGGTTATACGGTTTACGTATCGTCTAATGTTGTCGTAACATTCCTCAAGCAAGCGGCTGTCGCCGTAGAACAGGTATACATACCATGGTATTATCGCTATTGTGCTTGTCCAGTCGGGACCGTTGCCCCACTCGTATCCCCAGCCGCTGCTTGGAATAATAGAGGGTAGCGTACCGTTTGGTTGCTGCTCGTCGCGGTGGTCGGCAAGCCATTTTTCGTATACGGTTATTGCATCGAAGTTGTAGAGCGCCGTTTCTATTACTATGTGCGCATCGCCAGTCCAGCCGTTTTTTTCTCTTTGAGGACAATCTGTAGGATAGCCGTGCAGATTGCTAAGAAACGAATTGTTGGTTGCCCACCATATTCTGTTGAGTATAGGGTCAGATGTTTCTACTTTGCCCGTTGGCGGCACATCGCTGTGCATAAACCAGCCGTCAAGGTTGTTTACGTTTAGTTGTAATGGCTTTGAACTCGACACTTCAACATATTGGAAGCCTTTATAGTTGAAGCGCGGCATAAACGTTTCTTCGCCTTTTCCGCCAAGTATAAAAATGTCCGTTTGAAATGGGTCGCTGTCGTCTGTTGGACGATAGTGTTCGTTAATATTTCTCATGTCAACCCAGCCGTTTTCGTTGAGCATCTCGGCATGTTGCAGTCTGATAACTGTTCCTTCCTCGCCGGTTACTCTAAATTCGCTCACTCCTGCAATGTTTCTGCCCAAATTGTATAGCCAAGTCGTGTCGTTAAGCTGCGTTAGGCTTTCAGGAACAATTCGTTCTACATTGCGGATAGGGTGAAGTTGCTGCGCCACGACGTTGTGCGACGGCGCTTGACGCAAAATTATTCTTCTGCTCCATCTCGAAGCATCGAAATCAACTGTGTTCCAACCGGGTTGTTCAAGTCGCGCATCGTAGTGTTCAGCCGTGTATATACTGTTGAAAATAACCGGACTAAGACTTGTCCTCCAGCTTCGGTCGGTAACGATTATTTCTTTTGAGCCGTCTTCATACGTTATGTGCAGGTCGAGGCAAAACGCCGGTCTGTCACGCCATGGAGCGCGGTCGAAATACCACACTGCCGTAGATTGATGATTATACCATCCGTTGCCCAAAAGCACGCCTACAACGTTGTTGCCATTTTGTAACTGTCGCGTTACATCGTGGGTAACATACAGGTTGCGCTTGTCAAAACGCGTGTAGGTAGGGTCTAAGCGATGATTGCCTATTTTTTCGCCGTTAACGTACAGTTCAAATAGTCCGGCAGTTGCTATATAAGCGCGCGCCGAACGAATTTTTTTATCGCCTGCGCTGAATTGCTTACGAAAATATGGCGCCTGTTTCACATTGATACTGTGACCGTTTAGTCCGTGTCCATCGCTTATCCAGTCGCCTTTCCAGTTATCCATAGTCATCATGCCGGTCTCAAACCATGCAACAGTCGAAGTTTGTTCTGCATAGTCCATATCCCAAACCCTTACCTGCCAATAATATCTCGTAAACGGCTGAAGTTCTGTCCCTTCATATACTACTATCATTTTTTCAGACGCCACTCTCTGTGTGTCCCAAATGTTGCCTTGTCCGCGAGCTACTGCAACAGAATCTGTTCCTACTACTATACGGTATGCGTTTTGCATAGCTCCATGACGCGCATCGTCTAACAGCCAAGTCAGTCGTGGCGCATGTGTGTCAATACCTAAAGGATTTATCAAATGCTCGCTACGAAGAAAATCGGGACGCTGAGCAAAGTTATTCGCACATAAAGCCAACAGGCTAAATAGCGTAACAATAAAATATTTGTTGTACATAAAATTACCTGTTTCTTACTCTTAATACTGTTTCGGCTGCATTTTCGCTTTTGCTCGCTGCCGTGCTTGCGTCAATAACTCTTAAAACCATTTCGCGTTCGTTTGCATCAGCGTTTGCGTTTGCGTTTGCGTTTGCTGCCGCTGCTTTTTCTCTTACCGAAACAATAAATTTATCCCACAGTTCGTCGACCGTATGTCCGGTGTATTCCTGAAAAAGCTCTATTGAATATGTTCCGCCTCTACAGGCTGCGTTTAGCCTTTTAATAAATCCTGCGTCTTGTGTTCTGACTATCCAGTCAAAGAATGCGGCAGTTGTACGATATGCGTCTGTATATCTTGCCCTGTCAGGATTTACGCGACAGGTAACATCGCCGTTACGTTCATACCAAAAGAAACGCAGATAGTCAGCTATCCCTTCTGTAACCCACATCGGCACACGGTTTCCTTCTCTTCCTCTGCCTCCATACGCCTGAAGTATATGGATAAGTTCGTGAACAACCATTCCGATGTCATCCGGTCGTCTTCTAATCCAACTCGCTGCTATGTGTATTTCTCTGCGAGTGGCGTGGGCAACGCCTTCCATCTCTCTGAAGATGATGGTAATAGAATCTGCCGGAGTAAATCCTTCGCTGTCTAACATAGCAACAAGGAAAGGATATTGCTCAATTGAGACTTCTGCAGCCTTTTGCGCCCACTCTTTGAGGTCTGGCGCCTCGTCATATTTGAGGGCTACTGCCAAAGGCGGCAAATTTTGTGCGTTAAGCTGTGGAACGCAAAACAAAACTGTTGCTATAAAAATAGCGGTAAATAAAGATTTCATATAACTTGAAGTTAATGTTAAAAATGGGCTGCAAAGTTATGAAAAAAAACAATAACTGCAAAAAAACAGTGCATCTAATTTCGTCTTGCGAGGAAAATCATTATATAATACAGTAACGAGGCTAATGAGCCAAGCGCGGCAACCACGTAGGTATAAGCAGCCCATTTGAGAGCTGATTGTGCCATCGGGTATGTTGCATACGTTGTTATTCCGGCGTTTGCAAGCCATGTTAGAGCTCTATTGCTGGCGTTTATTTCAACGGGCAATGTTATAAAACTGAACAGGGTTGTGGTTGCAAACAGAATTATACCGATGAGAAGCAGTCCGGGATATACATTTACCATTAGAATGCCGGCAAGCAGCACCCAATTTACCCACTTTGATGCTAAACTTACTACCGGAACAAGACTTGAACGCATCGTCAACCATGCGTATACCCGCGCGTGCTGTACTGCGTGTCCACATTCGTGAGCAGCAACTGCAGCCGCAGAAATACTGTTGCCATAGTATACATCGCTACTCAAATTTACGGTTTTGTTTGCGGGGTTATAGTGGTCTGTCAATTGACCTTCAACCGATTGAACCGTAACATCGTATATTCCACTTTCGTTAAGCATTTTTATGGCTATATCCCTGCCTGTCATACCATTGCTTACGGGAACTTTCGAATATTTTTTGAACCTGCTCTTTAGCATCGATGACACTATCCATCCTGCTAAGGCGGTTGCGCCTAAAATTATCCAACCTAAAAACATATCTTTTTACTGTTTGTTATTTAAAAATAATTATTACAAAACTATTATACGACAAATATCATGCCAAAAAATAAAAAAGCACTATTTTTTTTACATAAAAAAACGCTATAAATACTCTTCAAATTGCCAAACTCGTACCCATTCAATTTCCATAGCCGCTTCTTTAAATTCATCCGGCGGCAATGCGCCACGGTCAAAATGTCCGCCTATTGCAAGGTTAATAATTATGTGAAATTTTTGGTCAAAAGGTGCACTTGTACTTGACTGTGGGTGGCTTAACGCTATATTTTCGGCTCCTGAGCGTTGTTTCCATTCGCTTGCCGGAATAGCGAACACTATCACATCGTTTACAAAAAATTCTATTCTGTCATGGTACCAATCTACTCCGTAGACGTTAAACTCATCAATTCTTCCATCGTTTGGTAATATGTAATCTCCAGCGTTGTGTATGTATCGATGCGTTCTTGGTGCATTTACACCGAAATGAATAGCTTGCCCAACTCTATTTGGCGTTGTACCACGAGCTTCCATCACGTCAATTTCTCCGCTATTAGGCCATCCGCCGTATATTCCTCTTGTTGGGTGGTCGTCCGGCGGTTCTGGCATCAACCATAGCGCGGGCCAAAATCCGGCAATTGCCGGTATCTTCATTTTAGCTTCAAATCTGCCGTATCTTTGAGCAAAATTTCCTTTTGTGCGCAATCGCGATGAGGTGAAATTTCTGGCTTCTTCGCCGTTTCCGGCATTTTCCCTTCTACCGTATATTTTCATCATGCCGTTTTCAACGACCGTATTTTCAGGTTTATAAAATTGCTGTTCACTGTTTCCCCAGCTTGTTAGTCCGTAATTTTCGCCGGTAACAGGGTCTATTCTGCCGACGCCCGACTGGTGTGTCCATTTTGTTTGGTCGAGCTTATTGCCTGTAAATTCATCGTTGAAGGTTAGCGTCAGTCCTTCCGTGCGTTTTTTATGTCCTCGTATGCGTGTGCCTGTAGGCAGATAATCAAAGGTTTCATCCTGAGGCGAAATACCAATCCGGTTAACGTTCTCCGGCACATTTGCGGGCAACACAGCTACTCCGTTGTTGTATGACACTAATCTTCTTGCTGTTGCCATGTTTTGGTTTGTTATTCCCTGCCCCGTTCCGTTCACAATGCTGTTTGTTCCGCATATAGCTACGTTGTTAGTATCTGTTGGTCTGACAGATAGTTCCGTGATAATTGCATGTTCAATTTTAACGTTTGGTTTATTTGGCGCTTCAATTGCGTTTTCCATAAATACTGATTCGCTTTGTCTTCTGTCTGCGCCTGTCCGGTTGAACACGCCATACATTCCCATTGCTATTGCATTGTGATTGTCAATCCAGTTTGCCACTTTATATGACGCCCATCCATTAACCGTTCCGTTGTGACTCATGTATGCACTCTGATTTGTAGGGTCATATGGCGATTCGTTTTGATAGAAAAACGTTTGTCCGTTTTCGCCCATCCAAAGTGTTTCGTACTTTTGGTAGTGTTCTACGAACAATCCATACATTATTACGTTATCTCCCGAAACAATTAGCCCGAAATCTCCGGTATTTCTGTCCCATCCAACTCCCGCGCCATGGTCGGCGCGCCATATCCATAAATGGTCTCCGATAACATTGTTGCTGTTTATTTGTACTGAAACATCTGCGTTTACGTTTTCCGGCTTATATCCGCCCACACGAACAAATATATCCGATAGTATGGTTGGATTGCTTGAATGGTCTTTGTTTGCGTGCTGGTCGCCGACACGGATAAGATATGTAGAATTATATAGCGCATCAAGCATAATGTGGGCTACTATTACTCCGGGAACATCATCGATGAATATTGCGCCTTCGCGATTATTTTCTCCGGGAAACAGCGTTGCGTAACCGGTACCAAGAAGTATGGCGTTAGGTCGGTTAACTCTAATTGGCGTCTCCAAGTCATACCAGCCCGGAGTGAAGAAAATATTTTTTCCGGCATCCAAACGTTCGTTTATTTTTGCAGCCGTGTCGCCCGGTTTTGCAATGTAAAAATCGTTTTCGAGGTTTAACGAATAACCCTCGCCCGGAAAGCCTGTTTCGTGATTCCATGATATACCTTCGGAGTTGTATCGCCATGCGGGAACAAACACCTTGTATGTTTCTCCGTCAAGGTAAAGAAATGGTTTTTCTCTAACTATAGGCGTTTTTTCTATATTAGTTCTTGCGCCGCCTTCAATCCAATTTGATGTGTATGGATGCCCTGTAACACCTTGCGTTACTCGATTCCAATTGTCGCCAAAAAACTCCGAGTGTCCAAAATGGCTGTTGCGAGTATACCACTGTTGCTGGTTTACCGAACCTAACGGAGCTGTGAAACGGCTGTCAGAAAGAAATCCCCCCGACGCCCACGGCGTATTCATACCCGGCTCTCCATTCCAGTCAAATACCATACGCACATTGATACTCAACCGGCGCGCCGGCGCCGCTTGCGAAACAGCCCATCTAAACAGGCTCGTGTTGTCTTCTGGCATTACTTTGTTGACTTCAAAATTTTCTATCGAACGCCAAAATGTACACGTTGCGTTTCCTCCGCTCAGGGGTGCAGGTATTGTAATAGAGCCATAAAAACGCGTATCGGCGGGCAGTTTGCCAAGACCTGCAAACGAGGTGTAATAGCCAATTTGCAAATCTCCAAAATTTCGGTATTCACCTGATTTAAAATTCATTGAATAACGTCTGAAAGAAAATTGCCCGTGCGCAGGACCGGATGGGGAGGTAAACATCTCATCCCAATGTATTCTGTTTATTTCCATAGCTATTTGCTCTCCGTCATCGAAACGTGCATCATAAAAGAGCATGTTGCCGCCAAATAGTTTTTTTTCGAAAGAAATAATTTGTTCGAAATCTAAAATAATGGCTCCTGTAATTACAAAAATCATCTCGTCGCGATTATTTGTAATGTACTCTCCGGCAGCGTTCAAGCCGGCAATTCTATAACGATTTTGGTATCTGTCAAAATTGCTAACTTTGTCTACGAAGCCAAGTTCAGCAGCGTTGCCAACTTTAGAAAATTCTCCGTCCGACGCCGAAGTGCGTTGAATTTCGTATGAAACCGCGCCGTTAATCGCTCCTAAACCCCATTCGATAAAGACTATTGTATTGCCTTGAGCGTCAACAGGAACAATTCTGTAATGATTTTCGTATTTTTTTTGATTTGGAGACGTGTGGGTATAAGCATATACAACCCGATTAGCAAATGTCTTTTCTTCGCCGAGTTCTGAAACATTCACTGTTGCAATTAACGATTTCGCGCTGAGGCGGCTGCTACCATGATATATTTTGTAGCCAACAGCGCCCTCAACCTTTTCCCATGTAATTTTCACATTGTTGTTTATTAAATGTATATCCAACGATGGAGTTGTATCATTCGCATAAATATTTGCAAGTATTTCGGAAAAACAGGACAATAAAGCAAATAGAGATGACAAAAAGAAAGAACTAAATGTGTATTTTGACATCATATTTTTAAAATTTTTACGATTTATTTTTTTTACAAAAATAAATATTTTTTTCAAAAAATCATGATTTTGAAAATAAAAAAAAAAATACTACCTTTGTCGATTATTTTTTTTTTAAAGTGTTATATGTACGGAAAAATGCAATCATATTTAGCCGACGAGCTTGAAAGTATAAAGCAAGCCGGTTTATACAAGAACGAACGGATAATAGCGACCCCGCAGGGAGTTGAAATAGGTCTAAACAATGGACAGGAAGTTTTGAACTTCTGCGCCAACAATTATCTTGGCTTGTCGTCGCACCCTGACATCATAAAGGCGGCACACGAAGCGTTAGACAGTCGTGGTTTTGGGATGTCGTCTGTGCGCTTCATTTGCGGCGCTCAGGATATTCATAAAGAGTTGGAAGCGCGTATCGCCAAGTTTTTTGGCACGGAAGACACTATTCTCTACGCGGCGTGTTTTGATGCTAATGGCGGCGTTTTCGAACCGTTATTCACCGATGCCGACGCTATTATTTCCGATGCGCTTAACCATGCTTCCATTATTGATGGCGTGCGCTTATGCAAGGCAGCCCGCTATCGCTACGCAAACGCTGACATGGACGATTTGGAAGCAAAACTGATAGAAGCGCAAAAACATCGCTTCCGAATAATAGTAACCGATGCGGTGTTTTCGATGGACGGCAACGTTGCGCCAATGGACAAGATTTGCCAACTTGCAGAAAAATATGACGCCTTAGTGATGATTGACGAATGTCACTCGGCAGGAGTAGTAGGCGCTACCGGACGCGGAATAACCGAGTTGTTTGATGTGGTCGGCAAGGTCGATATCATCACCGGCACGCTCGGCAAGGCGTTAGGCGGCGGCATAGGCGGCTTCACTACCGGACGCAAGGAAATAATTGAGATGCTTCGCCAGCGTTCGCGCCCATATCTGTTCTCAAACTCGATACCGCCATCGATAGCGGGGGCAGGAATAACAGCGTTCGACTTGTTGGAAAAATCGACAGACCTGCACGACAGTTTAGTGAAAAATACTGCGTATTTTATGAACGGTATGAAGCAGTTAGGTTTCGACCTGAAGCCAAGCCAATCAGCAATAGTAGCGGTTATGCTTTATGATGCGCCACTGTCGCAAAAATTCGCAGAAATGCTGTTGAAGGAAGGAATATACGTTGTTGGATTTTACTATCCGGTGGTGCCTAAAGAACAGGCGCGCATCAGGGTGCAACTTTCGGCGGCACACACTAAAGAGCAGTTAGACAAGGCGTTAGCGGCGTTTGAGAAGATTGGCAAAGAGTTAGTTTTTAGTCGTTAGTTTTTAGTCGTTAGTCGTTGGTTATTAGTCGTTAGTTATTTAGAGCAATAGATTTGAAAATAGAAAATAGGAAATTAAAAATTAAAAATTGGTTGTTTTTTTTGCTTTTGGTTGTTGTGTGCGCGTGTAGTAGCAACAAACATGCTTCGCAAAGAAGTCCTGCCAAACGCAAAATGGTTCCTTGCGGTTGCCCTCCATTTGGGTATAATATGCAAGGCGAATTGGGTTGTGCGTATAATAAAGTTGCGATAAAATGAAAACAGCAAAAAACTTTTTTATAGCGCTCGTATTTGTAGTGTATAGTTGCTCTACACAAGTGACGGGTCCGCTGACGATGGTCGATGTGAAGGGCGGTAAGATGGCTTATTTCAATTTGAATGAGTTAGGTACAGACATTGCAACCATCCCTGTCAGCAGTTTAATGGAAGATTGCCTGATAGTGCAACTTGAAAGCGCGGAAGATGCGTATGTTGGCTTCGGAACAGTCACAGTTACCGAAAAATATATAGGCGTCATGCAATTTCGAGCGCCTTACAAACTATTCGACCGCTCAGGGAAATTTCTTCGCAGTATTGGCGCAATAGGACGTGGACCAGGTGAATGGAACACCATAGGTGGTGGACTTTACGATGTAATTATTGACGATGAAAACGAGTTGATATATTTTTCACTTTTTGTTGGCAATAACATACTTGTATACAGTACATCAGGGGACTTTGTAAAAAATTTAGTTACGCCTCATGATATACAAAAACCTAAAATGTTTCTGTCCGACAACATTTTGACTGTCGTACATATCCCTGTGCCGGAAAACAGAGCAATTGCGTTCCAATTTGATGTTGACACGGGCGAAGTTTTAAATGAACTAAAAGCTCCCGCACATTTGATAGTACCGGGTCTAAGGTGCGAGTTGTTGAGCGCGCGCAATGTGCATGGAGTATTTGACCTGCATTTCACATGCAACGACACTCTGTACCATTTTGACGTGAAAAACAACAGATTACTGCCTGCCTTTTCGATGTCATATTCCACTAATGAAAAAATAGAGAAAAAGTTTTATCAACTCAACAAAAATATTTTTTTGGCTGATGTGCTCACGTTTAACCCCAATTTGGGCAGTAATGGCGTGTTTATGGGCGGCGTACCTGTAGCGACTGACATAGCTTCTCAAAAAATGTCGCGTATTATCGTAACAAATGATTTTTGGGGAGGTATTACGTTGTCAATTACCGCTGCTATTCACAACGGATACTTTGCGTTAAACGTTGAGCCCGAAATGTTAATGGAAATGATTGATAGAAGACTTGAGGAAGACAGTTGCAGTGCAAGCGACCGTGAAATACTTTTAAAAACACGTTCAACGCTGAAAAAAGGCGCTAATAATGTGGTTTTTGTCGGAAAATTGAAGAGCGAAGTAAAAAAAGAGTTGTGGTAACAAATATTTTTGCTTAACTTTGCGGCAAAATTTTGTATTTTATTTTTAACCTATGTAATAAATAATTCAATGAGAAATTTATTTTTTTATTTTTTCGTGTTTGTCGCTGTTTTGACGGTAACATTGTCATCGTGCAAAAGCGTAACCACTATCACGGGCGATGCCGTAGAAACGGTAGGCGAAATCAAGTTGACGTCAAATAAACACGGCGATGTTCTAATACATATAGCGGGCTCGGGTACTTTAACGATTGACTGGGGTAAGGGACAGGAAGTTGACACACACACGCTCTCGATTTATGAGGACAATTTTACGTCGCTTCACAGGTACAGCCAATACTTTGGGGATACTTCCCCGCGTATTATTACTATAACTGGTGAAAATATTACGCACTTTAATAGTGTTGGAAATGAGTTAATTAGTTTGGACGTTAGTAAAAATGCGGCTTTGATAGAATTATGGTGCAACGAAAAACAGTTGACAACGTTGGATGTGAGTAATAACAGAGCGTTACAGTCATTGTGGGTAGTCGGCTGCGGTCTAACGAATTTGGACGTGAGCAATAACAGCGAGCTAACAACTTTGAGTTGTAACGGTAATCTGTTGAGAAGTTTAGACGTAAGTAGTAACAGCGAACTGAAAGTGTTGTCATGCTCCGGAAACCAGTTACGTAGTTTGGATTTGAGCAATAATACCGCATTAACTACAATAGATTGCAGCCATAATCAACTGTCTGCAGCGGCTTTTGATGCTTTATTTGAAACATTGCACGATAACACTATTTCAGGCGGTAAAACTATATTTACACGTCATAATCCCGGAAATTCCGAATGCGACAAAAGTATAGCCACACGCAAAGAATGGTTAGTTATTGACAATTAATCGGACAAATAGTGATGTCAGAAGAATTTAGCGAAATAAGTGATTATATACGGGAATTGAGCCGTATCTATAAGACCGGGGTTGCCACTGAAATGACTTACCGGACGGCATTAGAGGTTTTGTTTGTCAAGATGACTGGCTTAACCGTAACGCACGAGCGCAAACGTATTGAGTGCGGCGCGCCGGACTATGTAGTTAGTCGGGCGGATGTTCCGGTAGGTTACATCGAAGCGAAAATTATCGATGAGGATTTGAGCGCCAAGCGCCATCGTGAACAGTTTGAACGCTACAAAAAATCGCTAAATAACTTGATTATAACTGATTATCTTACTTTTCAGTTTTTTGAGAATGGGGAATTAGTAAACACGGTAACTATTGGGTATACGGAAAGTAAGGGGATTGCGGGTCAAGCCCGCAATGACGGAATTAAGGAAATTAATGAGAATTTTGGGACTTTCGCGGGTTTAGTAAAAAGTTTTGCGGGTTTTGATGGCGTTACTGTTCGGAGTTCGGAGGAGTTGTCAAAGATATTGGCTTCGAAGGCGCAGATGCTTGGCGGCATAATTGAGAATGCTTTGTCTGGTAAGGATAAAGGCGGCAATGACACGCTTGGTCAACAATTAAACAGTTTTCGTTTGGTTTTGCTGCCGAATATAACTAATAAGGTTTTTTCGGATATTTATGCTCAAACTATCGCTTATGGTATGTTTGCTGCACGTTTGCAGGATGATGTATTAAACGGCAGGGATGCCGCTTTTACTCGTCGTCATGCTGCGGAGCGTATACCATTGTCTAATCCCTTTTTGCGTAAGTTGTTTCAATATATTGCAGGGTATGACCTGGATGAGCGTATAAGGTGGGTCGTCGATGATTTGGCGGACTTGTTTAATCATGTTG
>Ga0099364_10006981_pt1 | contig 16266 bp, 18 predicted proteins | sample TergutTh196P3_FD_73070 | JGI IMG/M metagenome (GOLD analysis project Ga0099364, IMG submission 73070) | Microcerotermes parvus P3 segment gut microbial communities from Pointe-Noire, Republic of the Congo - Th196 P3 | ecosystem: Host-associated > Arthropoda: Insects > Digestive system > Gut ...
GTTCCCTATGTTCAAGAAAGATAATCCTATTACGATGCACCTGCCTGTTGAAACGCTGGCAAGCCTTGGGGTTATCGGCAAGGGGTGTATTGACCATTGGGTAGTTTTGGACCGGTGGAATACGGTACATATACCGAATTGGAACCCGACTTCGCGTGATTTTCTACTCCCCAGGCAGTATTATATCCCGTTTTTAGGGACACATGTTTCAGGCGAGCGGTGTGCGCGTATTGTGACTGCTCCGCAGTATGGTTATTGGGCTGTTATGATGACAATGGGCTGGGGCATTTCAGACATACCGGGATGGATTGAATCTGTATATAACTATTACAACGTAATGTCCGCAATACCTACCATGATAGCGCAAATGTCAATTTTAGTACGGACGATAAATGTTGACAGTTACATGGCTGCTGACGGTATGGATGTGCTGCATAATGTTGATTTCCAGAACACACTAAAAATCCGCGAAGCATCTGTACACAATCCTATCAGTATGGATGTTATAGGCGATATTAAAGCGCTTCAGCGCGATTTTGCGGAAGTACCGAATCTGGTGAGGCTTATCCGGCAAGACTTAGGCGGCAAGTCTGAAATGCCTGAAGAAGTGTTATTTTCATGCGAGCGAGGGGCGTTTTCTTCTGGGGACCCTGTTCAAGGAGCGCAGGAAAAGCAGTGGGAAGGTGTTCGGTATATTCACCGGGACGTTGCGGCAAGACTAAAAGACATTGCCATGCTGGAAATTATAAACGCTTTGGGGAAGGATAGGGACATTCTTTCTGCCCTTCCCTATACCACTATTGAATTTGATAATCCGCGAGTTACTAATGCGGAGTCACGTTCTGAAATAGGTAAAAATGTCGGGGAAACATTGTTTGACTTTACCGGGTCCGGCGTTCCGCTTGATGCAGGTATTGAAATTGCACAGTCCTATGGGAGTGATGAATTTACAATTAGTTCGGAACTTCGTGAAAATTTGCGCCGCAGGCAGGCTGAACTTGACCAGCGTGAAAGGGAAAAACATGAAAAAGAAATTGAACACCTTAATGCGGAAATAGAACTTATCAGGGAACAAACTGAACATGTCGGTGAAGCAGGTGCAGGAAATGTAAGTGGATCTGGCGGCAAAAGCAGCAGCGGCAAGGGGTATTCCCGTCTGGAACAGCGAAAACATGAAAAAACTCGCGGGACTGCGGCAAGAAGGCAAGGTTTACAAAAAGCAAAGGGGAAGAAACTACAATGAAAAATTTTTCAAAAATCGATCTGAAAACTATTGACATTTTTAAATTTCATGGTACGGTTTCGCAGGATTAAGCGAGGAGTCGGTGTTGTGATAGATGGCCAAGCGTATATTACAGTAAAAAAAGCCCGAATTGCCCGTGCAGGGAAACAGGTGTACTCCGCGCAGGAGTTAGCTGCACAAGGGATAACGCTGCAAGACGGGAAAACATTCGGCGTAGTATATCGGCCCCCTGAAGTTCTTATTAAAAATAAAGATAAATTTGCCAATGTTCCGTTTGTAAATGATCATACGCCAGGTGATGTAACGCCTGACAACTGGAAAGACTATGCCATTGGTTTTGTTTCAGGCGGCATTGGTGTTGAGGTGGTAGATGATGAGATATGGGTAACAGGAGACGTTGTTTTTTATGACCGTACCGCTTATGAAGCATATAAAAACGGTAAGGTCGAACTTTCAGCAGGTTATGATATTAAGCTCGGCGTGGTCCAAGATGCGAAGGTTGCCGGATACGATGTTGTTCTGCTGGATATTCCCAAGGTAAATCATGTGGCATTATGCGATATGGCAAGAGCCGGTCATAATGCCCGTGTATTAGATAGTTTGAAAATATTTGAAAGAGGAATTGGAGGGTTTGGTATGGCTGAAAAGACAAAAATTCTGGGCGGGTTTTTAAGCCTGTTTGGAATCGGTAAGTCCAAAGATGAGAGCTTTAAGTTTTCAAAAGTCCTTATGGATAGCATTGCTAAAATGGGGACATTGGATGCCGAAGGTATCAACAAAGAAGTTGCTGGTGTTATGAGCCATGTGGCTTCTTTTGGGGATAGTGACGAGCGCGGCCTTTTGATTGGGGCTATAACCGATTGTTTTAAACATCCGGTTGAAGTTCTTGCGCAAAGGGAAGTTATTTCAGTAAAGCTGGACGAACTTTACGGCAAGTGCCAGGATGCTGAAACTGCTGCGGTTGCCCGTATTCTTGACGAAGGCAAGAAAGACGGTGACGGAGAAGACGAGGACGATAAGAAGGGTGGCAGCAACACTGCTAACGATGCTGCTGATATTCCAGCTATTGTTGATGCAGCGGTTACAAAGGCGCTTGGAGCGTTTTCGGACAATATAAGCGCGTTAGTTGACACCGCAGTAAGAAAGAATCTTGGCCTTGATGACGATGAAAAGGGCAAGGAAGGTATTGGTGATAACCGTCAAATGACGGACAGTGCCGCTGGAGAAGATGCCTCGTGGCTTCTTAAAGGCGTATTTGGTCAAAGGTAAGGGAGGAATACTATGGCTTATCCTGATTTAGATCCTGGAAAAATTGGTCCGGGGATGCCCCTGGATATTTCCAATTTGGAAAATTTGTGGAAAGGCGTAAATAAAACCAATGGTTTTCTTATGCGGAACGCGGACGGTCGCATCCCTGCTTTGCAGCAGCCGATTGGCCGTATCATAATCGGTTCTGACAACGTGCTTTCTGTTGACGGAGTTGTCCCTTGGGGCAACGGTTTCTGGCGCGACATTGCGCATATTGATACGCGCACTGGTTATTGTCATGCGGAAAAACCGGCAAGAGCGTTTTTGGCAGGCGTGCTTAAATTTAATCAAGGGTGGCAAGCCGGGCATCCTGTTGTTCCCTGGGGAGTTCCAAATTACTCAAGGGGCGATATGGTTTCAAAGGGGCCTGTTGGTTACAAACACGCAATGGTCGCTGTCGGCGGCGAAGCTGATTATCTCGATTACATAAAAGGCGTTTCATCGAAAGATGTCCCTGCGGTTCGGACTACGTGGAAAGAATGGGTTGCGATGTATAAAGCGGGGAATGACGGAGATCGTCTTGGCCTCTTTATCGCAAACGATTCAGGGTTCCCTGTTGTTGCGTTAGTTCCTAGGGCAAACATCGCTTCTCCAACTTTGGCAGATGCGACATTTGCTGGGTTTGCTTCAATTTTTGAAAAAGAACATGAAGCAATTATTTTTGATTTGGATTTATAGGAGGATGTTATAAATGGGAAATTCTGTATTAAACGTTTCTAAAAATCTGGAATCCCTCAAACCAAAATGGGAACAGTTATTATTTAGCCAGTTTCCTCAACAATTTGACGAGGGGAGAATTGGCGCTATCCATATCGGCAGCAATAACGATGCTGCTGTCGGTTCGCTTGGCGGTTTTAAGGTCAGAGGCAATGCTGTACAACAGCACGCTCTTTATCTCGACCTGCCTGAAAAAATGGTGATGGACAGGCTGCTTGCAGAGCCTGACCTAAAACGGAAAACCGTTATGACGAGGGTTGCGGACAGTGTAGCAATATACGCGAACAACAGAGTAGCGCAGCTTGTTGAACAAGGCAAGAGTATTGCGGAAGCGCAGGCTGCCGTGCGCGACAGTATCGACAAGGTAGGGTATTTTGATCCGAAAGAAATGAAGTTCATAGCGGAGTCGGTTGTTAAAGGTGTTAATGATTCAATGTTATCTGGTATGGCAACTCCGTATTGGAACGTTAGTCAGATACCGAAAATATTCAAACAGCCGTATCTTACTGGTTATGCAAGCCGTCTGGTTTCTGAAATGGGTGTGCCGAATATGTGGGCGGATATTATTCAGATATTTACTGCCTCGTATGAAGGCGCGGCTCGTGTGTCCAATGTCGCGCACTCCGGCCTTGAGTTCAATACTTCAATTGCCGGAAGGCGGAAAACCGGCACCATGCTGTCTGAAGTGATTAATCTGGTTATTGACTATGAAACCCAGGGGCCGAATGAACAGATGATCGCCAGTCAGGGCGCATGGCTTGTCGGAGCGACTTTCGGAGACCAGGATGTGTTTGCAAACCTGATGCTTGAAATCCTGATGAATACCTTGCTCTATTTCGGGCATGAAGAATCGGGGTTTGACGGCCTCATGCAAATTGCTATCCGTGATGATTGTTATATACCATACCCTGATGACCGGCCAACGGCGCAGTATTTGTGGGAGCATGACGGCGCAGGCGGCGGTTCTGGCCCTGTCAATGATTATGTCGGCGCGGATTTGCTGCTTATGCTTAATCATCTTATCGCGGACAAAATGGAGGAGCTTCACTTCCTGCCGACTTCGATTAAGATAAACTGCGGCACCGACCTGTTTAAGGCGCTTAAATTTAGTATGTTGTCCAGGCCGTTCAACCAGAACAATCCGCTGTCGGTTATTAGTACGGCGTTTACTTCTGGCGACAAAATTGTCGGTACGTTGGCAACACAGTCTGCGAGCGGCTTGCAGCAGACTTTTGAGATTTGCCCCGATGTCATGCTGAATCCGAACACCCCTTTTAACGCGCTAGACGAAGATTTAATGTTTATGACGTTCCCCTCGTTGCAGTCTGCGTTTGAAGTGGATAATGTGCTGTCGGATTTGATTATGTTCCCTGTTCCCATTAAGAATATGATCCTTCCGTTTGCTCCCGCATATCGGGATGGGCTTGTGCGGACTTGCCTTAAAAGGATTGGAAGCCTCCTGTGTCCCATCAGGAAGGTTGTGCATGTGATTACCGGTATGGGAAGAAACAGCCGGTACGCGCCGTAAGAGGAGAAAGAAGGAATGAGCGAGAAAAATTATTATATCGAGAATGTACATAACGCGCCTATAACCTGTACTGCCAAAGATAAGGTATCAGGCAGGGTGTTGTGTGAAAAGAAGTTTTATCATGCTATGAACGAGAAATGGACAGGGAAAACTATTTCTACCGGCTTTACAAAGCTGACAGCGGAAGAATACAAGATATTGAGCGAGCATAGCAAAGGGTTTATACAATACAAGGATAACCCGAAGAAAAAACTATCCGCTCCATTGCTGGTGCTGCATGACGATCTTCCGCCTGAAGCGAAGACACCGCACGAGGCTTTGGCGGATGCCAGGCGTGAACGCAGAGAAGCTGCCAAGAAGATCGAAGGCTTAAATGCGGAGATTACCGAACTCAAGGCGAAGCTGCATGATGCAGATGAAAAATACCGCACGCTGGAATCTGCTTCGACCGATGAGGAGAAGCTGAAGCCGTTGAATGATCAGATTACTGATCTTACCGGTAAAAATAAGATGCTGGATGGGTTTGCAAACAATCTCGTAAGCGAGGTCGGCAAACTTGCCGCTATGGGTGATAAAATCAAATCGGGCGATATTAAACTGCTTGTTGACACATCCAGCAGAATGCTCGCAGAGATTACTAAGAAAAAGGATTTTGAATAAATGGCTGATGCCGTGTTTGTAGACGGTGTTCCGGCGAAGATCACTATACACGATTTTCGCCGACACTGTTTATATTCGTTTCCGGCTTTGGCAAGCAGCGATTTTGACGGCTTGCTCACGGATGCGATAGATACTGTATATTCTGTGTTTGCAGGTGTTGGAGAATTATGGGATTTGCATCCGAGGCAATTGTGGTACGACAAAACGGTATTATGCTACCGTTTTTTAGTCTGTTGGCTTATTGCCGATCACTATCCCGAATTTTCTTCCAGGAACCAGACTATAGATATATTAAAACGGAAAAAGATAGATGGTGTTGATATGGTATTTAATACGGACTTGATAGCAGGTAGTAATCCGTTAACGAAGCTTAACTCCAATGATTTTGGGCGTAAGGCTTTGATGATGATACAAACAGCAGCTAAACGGGCGTTTCTCCGTAGCTGCCGCATAGTTTAGGAGGGAATGGATGTCGAAAATTTGCCGGTACAAAGAAGTGAATGGAGTTTGGTACGGTTGGGATAAAGAAAAGAACCAAGTTGTAAAAATATCGGTGACATACCTTGATATTGAGGAAGTCCCCGAAAATTTATTATTGGCTTTCATAAAAGATGCTGATACAGAAAACCCGAACAGCGGCGAAACAAGCTTTGCTCTAAGCGCCGTGTAATTTAGGAGTGTGTAATGCAGTTTGGAAAGAACACAAAACAATTCTTTTTCTCTGTAACCTACACAACCGATGTAGGCCAGATGCGGTGCGTCCCCCAGGTTTGTTATAAGCTGACCGAGGAAGTTCGTACTGCGGTTGTAAAAATGGCGGAAGAAGGGCTGGCAAAGATATACCGCGAGGAAGTGCGTTTTATTTCCGGCGTTGCCTTGCCGATTAAAAAGCCCGATGCTGTATCGGTTCCGGTTGAAGCTTCTTCTTCTGCTCCTCAAGAAGATGTTGATACGTTGCCTGAAGAAGATGTTGAAGAAGACGAGGAAGACAAGGAGTTTGATTAATGAACGGCGCTTACGGCGGTTCTATGCTTTCGGTTTTTCCCGAATTGATGAAGACGTATGAGGTTTTCAAGATGAAGCCTTTTACCGGAGGAGGTTATGGTCCCCGGTATGACAAGAGGAATGTACAAGGCTATTGGTCATGGCGCAGGAGCGGGAAAATGGGTATTGAAGGGGATCAGAGGGTTCCTAACCACCATGCCACGTTTTGGGTTCAAAGCTATTTTTTAGGTAATAAGACTGCTATTAATCAAAACGATTATGTGGAAGTTGATGATGAAGTATTTCTCGTTGTTCAAAACGATAATTTTACCCATGAAGGTGGGTTTTACAAATGCTTGATGCAAAAGGCGGCAGGGCTGACAGACCGGCAGTATACGAATCCGAATGTGGATAAGGTAATAAGGAGCGATTATTAACATGGAAGGCACACGATTTTACAAACCGCGCCTCGCAAAGCTTACCGGAAAGGAGTTGATGTTTGCTCAAGAAGGTTTACACAAAGATTACCGGCGCGGCACCGAACTTGATGTGCCTGATTTTGATTTTGCAGCGCCTTCTACTTCACATCCTATAATGACGCGCCGTATTGCCATGCAGTATAAAAATCGGTCTGAAGACTTTGAGCCGGAGTATTTCAATATGGGGCCGTTTCAGATTACATATAATTTTTCCAGCGCTACACGGAAGAATAATTTTCCATTAAAAGACGCGCTGCCGATGAAGCCTAAACTATCCAGGGAATACGGAGCGTCCGGCTGGTCGTTCAGAATGTTGTATGAGTTTTTGTATGAAGCCTATAACGGCGGCGTTCCCTTTATCGACACGTATTTTGAAAGAGTTTTTAAGACGCGGCCTGTATATACAGAGTTTAAAAATATTTATGAGACGATACAAGAAGACATTAATAACGAACAATTGGATTTATTTATGCAGCTTCCCTTAAAATCAGACGGCACTCCTGATATGAGGTACAGCGCGTCTAAAAAGTTTATGGATTTCAAAGTGTGGCAAGACCCGATTATCTATCAAGGCTGCCGAAAGATTGCCAAAGAAATACGCCGCGATATTGAAATATGTTTAAGCACGGGCCGGCTGCCGTTGCGTGGGCATGAAGGTGCGAGGGTGTCGCGCAGAACGCGTAAAATACGTTCCGAGATAGGCGGTATGATACATGCCGACCGGTTGTTTTATGCTTCCGGCCAGCTTATTCGTCACTTAAATATTTATATTGAAATAGGCGGGAAGGGGGCGCAAGCGGCATGACCGGTCAGGTAATTAAATATGAAGGTGTGAATTTTAATAATGTTCGCGGCGCATTATGCGCTACATATTTTATGTATGAAAATATGCCGCAGGAAGAATGGGAGAAAGCGCTTGAGTATGTCGTTCCTATGCAGCACAACTTTGAAAACCCGATTAAGCCGGGCAGCCAGGACACATGGATACAGTTCTGGATCGATGAAGATGAACGGCACACACAGGACTATAATAGTGCAAACCGGAATGAGACAAATAAAACAGCCCGTGTGACGGTACGATTTCTTGGAGTGCAAGCTGAAGGATGGGCTAAGGCTTTTCATCATTTAATTAAGCGTAAAAGCGTCCCGCAATATTTTTACGAATACTGTAATGGGACAATGTTTGATTATATCAGCCCGATAGTGCCTATAAACGTTGATTATTTTGGGGTTGGGAATACGACAATAGCGTTTGATATTAGCTTCACTATTGCGTATTTAGAATATATGGAATTTGACTGGGAGCCGCTTGAGTTTATTTCATCCGGCACCGGCAAAATAAATTAATAGGAGGAAAACAGTGAATTATAATTATCCGGGGTCAATTTCAGAGTATAATATGAACTTTGCCTCAACAGTGGATGTGGTTGTTGACGAGAAAAACGAACTCTTTAACGCCATCTCAATTTATGTTCCAATGTCACTGGCAGAAGCGAACATACTGGATTTTGACCCTTCGTGGGTATCCGCTGGAAAACCTGCGGTAATTACCTGTACTTTGGACAGCTACAAAAAGTATATGAAGGGTAAACTGCTTGATCAGTGGCAGGATGTGTTTCGGCAGGATACAAACTTTGACGTGATTCTGTACCTCATCGTATTTCTGGACAACGCTAGTACTGATCATATGTGGGATATTGACGATGCGAGCATTACGTTTGGCCCGATCACGGAAGCCTTCAATAAGCTATACTACATCTCGTTTGTAAAAACCTTGTTTGACGAAACGTATGACGGCTCGCAGGCCGGTTCTAAGTTCTTTGACTATTCGTTGGCGCTTGCTTATATGTGTAAACAGGACTTAAAGCTGTCCTACTACATAAATATGGTCAAGATTACCTATGTGGATGAAAAACCTAATCCTGCCGATGCGTGCTGGATTAGGTACAAAACTTCCGCAGAGGAAAAAGAGATTATGTTATCTGTTAAGGATGGCGACCGTGCTAAGTATTATTGGGGCGCTTTGTTCCTTATGAACTGCGTACAGAACATCTGGACGCTGGTACATTCAGAACCGGTTAACATCGTTCCGCTGGTTTTTGCTGCGTGGTTTGCTGAACGTAATTCTTCAGGGAATTATGTTGGTAACAAGTTTTCAATGCTCCGGTTAAGAGGGACGCGGATTAAGCCGTGCGGGTTCCCGTCCTGGCTTAACAGCGAGGTAAACCAAAACGACCGAGACGGCATTGAAGTTTTTCAGGCGAAAAATGTCGGGTTCTTGAGGACAATTGCGGACAACACGCCGCAGGAAAGCTGTGTTGACAGCGCGAGGAGCATTAACGGTACGCCGGTCGGCGCACAGATGATTTCTAAATGGGTAGACTACACTTGCGCACAGCAGACTGCAAAGTTTGTGACAGATGACGGCACTGTAACAGACCCTGTTCTGACAAATGAGGATGCTTACGGCAAGATACAAGGTATTGTCTCCGGTAACTTGATGTTGTTTACCGGCATGAAGCGGGTAAGCGGTATTGCTTTGAAGTTTCCGGCATTTACAACTGCGAAAGTCGGGCCTAGAGAATTGAAAGCCGCTCGTGTATGGTCTGCCATATATGTAGACGACCTGGATAAGGTCACTATGACTGGCGGAATGATCGCTTAAATCAAAGGAGGAAAAATATTATGGCTTACGGTAATAACAGGGCTGCGGCAAAACCGCGAGCTTCATTTCAAACTGCTGGCGGTACTATTATAAAGTACCGGAATCCGGTTTTGTCAGGGCAGATTAGCAACGCAAGCCCTATTGATGAAATTGACGTGTCCAAAGCGCTTCGGCTCAATGACACGTTCTTGGACGCACAGCCGTTACAGGATAGTTCTATTATAGAACCTCTGGTTGACGGTTCTACCATTACTATTACCAATCATTTGCTTGCCGGAACGCTCACGCTTCAAGCGCTGCGGACTACAGGGCTTGTCGGTACAGGCGATTTTATCGCCGCGCTGCATCTGGTTATCGCGTCAAAAGATACCACAGGCGGCACGTTGACTGTCATTGAGACTATTGATGAAAAACGGCTTGTGACTATTTTCTACGGCGTGTCTGTGAAGACTGCGCCGCATTTGCGGAAGGCCGGTAATGCCCTTGTCCCATACCCTGTTGTACTGAACTACAGCGGCTGGGTGCAGGGCGTGTCTGCTAACCTTGAAGTTAATGCGAAAACCATTTGGGCTGTCGGTAACAAAGTCGGCCTCAAGAGCGTATATAAGCCTTACGCTATCCAGGAACAGGAAAATGCTAACTTCTTTGCTGGCAACCCTCTTTCCAGTTCGACTTCCGGCGTTAGTGTTGGTGACAGTGATAATGCGTCAGGCGACATTGTGAACTTGAATTCCATGCCGGAACCTCTGCCTGACGGTATGTCAAGCACTCCGCCGCCGGAAATTGTCGGCTGGCCGGAAACAGCGGATGGTGAGAAGAAAGAGAACGGATAATAACGGGGTCCCCGGACAGCGGGGGTGTTTATCTCCTTAGCACCCTTGCTGTCCGTTGTTTATTTTTATATAAGGAGAAAAAAATATTAAGGAGAATTATATGTATGAAGAAACAGCGGCCAACGCTATTCCAAGAGGAACGCCGCAGAATTTTGTTCTTGACGCATCCGTATTGGATGCGCAGGAGGCGCATAACATCGCACGGGAAGACGTTAAGCAAAATCGTATAGAGTACGTGTTTCCTGACGGGCTTAATCAAATCGACCTGTTTGAAGAAGCGCGGGCGCTTACCATGCTTTATGACTTTGATACAATGTATGATCTGACTATGCAAATGCTTGTCGGACGGTCCATTGAAATCAATATCATTAATTTTGACGGTTCAAAAACTCAAATATGCCTGTTTCAGGTAACAGATCGGCATATGAATCTGCGCGGTGTTGACGCTATTAACGAATACCCTTGTCTTGTCACATGGCTTACCGAATTCATAGGAGCGCATATATCAAAAAAATATCCGCTGCCTTGGCAAAGTCAGCCGCAATTACAGGCAGCGGGGATAAAGAGCGGCAAGAAAACGAGGAAGAAGGCAAAGGCGACAGTATAATCGTTAAAGCATATTTTGGTGAGCCTCTTTTGTTTGTTTGTTATGAGTTCCTGCATGAAATGAATAGAAACCCAAAGAATTATGAGGAACTCTTTGAATTTACAAGATATATCAAGGTAAAAAACACCTTGAAAGAAATGGCAGTAGCGGCTGCTAAGGAGAATATGAATGGATAGGACTATTGCACGGCGTATATATAATGAGTTTACTTCTGAAATAGATTTGAGCAAACCTGGCGGGGTGGCGCGTTCTGGCGATGTTGACGCATACATAGAGAAGGCGTTAAAGCCGCTTATTGAAGAAGGCAAGGCTTTCAAGCGGATAAGCGTCAACCGCCGAACCGGAATAAGGAGTACACGCTATTCCTACCAAGGCGGGAAAAAAATTCAAGACAGCATTAACGCGATTCTTGATGAAATGCCTGCTAATCTTGGTTATGTGATAGACCCTGATACAGGTAATATAGAAGGAACTGATAAACCTCCCCCGGTAGCCATTACTAATAGAGGGCGGCATTATTACAATGAAACAAGAGAAAGAATTTTAGACCCCCGCACAGCAGCCTCAATAAAAGCTCAAGCTCTCCGTGCTGGCGGCGTATCGACTACCGATAAAGCCAGCGGTTATACGACAACGCTTGTCCGCGCAGGGTTAAGCGGCGAGACTAGAACTATGCGGAAACTGGTGGATGATACCGACAAAAAGTATCTTGGAGGGGAGCTTCCTTCTTCTGCTTTAGCGGACGGAGCAAGCCCCGCAACTGTAGAAGAACGTGTCAAAGCGCAGGTTGCACGAAAGTCTCGAATAGAAGATGCCCGTGAAACAGCAATACTGCAATACATAAAAGCGAACCCGAATAGTAGGGTTGCTATAGAGGAACTGCGGAAACGGCAAAAAATATCCGACCGGGAAGATAAAGCCCGTATTCTCACTGCGGAACGGACTCCGGGTACGCCGGAATTCCGTGCTGCGGTAAGCCGCAGGTTGGATAAACGTTCAGCATCAAACAAAGAGACTGTAGCTTGGGCCAAAAGAAACAGGCGCGACCCTATGGCTAAGTTGATATTGCGAAACGACAGAAATAAATCCCCAGGCGGCAGGCTGTTAAACCGGATGTCTTCTATTATGCGGACTACTGCGATTACTGCTATAGTAAGTGTTATTGCTGGTACAGTGAAGGCGGCGTTTGAGATGCTTAAAACATTGCCTTCTATCGCAGGTAATGTTCATAAACTGGCAGTAAAAGGTACAACTTATAACGTACCTGACGGCTTGTTAAAAAAATATGAAAAACTAGGCAACCTGATTGCAGAAGACGGGAGCGGCGAAGGGCTGGTCAGCAGTTTTTTAGGAAATGTTCATAATAAACTTTCCAGTATTATTAATGGTAATCTTACAGGGGCTATTGGCCCCATAGCCGCCTTATCGGGGAAGGTAGGCGGCAGGGCTATCAGGTCGGCAGCCGATTACTATTCCGGCGCGGTAAGCAACCCGGAACAGGTTATGTTAGATACTATTAATGATGCGGCTATGGCGGCATTTAAGGGTATTACTTCTGGAAGATCAGGCGTTCAACTGACCCAAGCTATCTCACGTAACGAACGTGATATTAGAGAGGCATATGGTAATGAAGCGAGTGATTTATTTTCATTACTGTTTAAACGCTGGGGAGATATTGGAGATGATAGAAAAGCAACTATACGCACCGAAGTAGAGCAGGGCGGCGACTTTGTAAAACTTATGATGGATTATTTAGGCGCTCATCTTACTTCATACGAGTTTGCCGGAGATGTTGATACCGAGAGAGCCAACAATGTAGGCAACCGGTTACGGGAGCTTAGATCGGATGCGGTTTCGGTAAGGGATGGAATTTTAACAAAAATTCTTGCGAACATGGATCCGGTTGTTTCGCTATTGCGGCAAATTCTCCGGGGTATTTTAAACCTCGCCGGATTGGATGGGGCGCTTATAGCGTTTAACGAACAGGCGGCTGTTAATAATATGTTCAAGATAGCTGTCAATGAAAGACAGCTTGCTTTTGCAGAAGTTGAAGCTAACAGGCTGCGTGAGAAATACGGCATGACGGACAGCCGAAGGCGCGAAAACGCTATACTCGATTTTGCAGACGGGATGAGACCTGGCGGCATGTCATGGGAAGAAGCCTCGGAATTCTATGAAGCGGAAATGCACTTGAGAAACGTATTTGAAAAGGCTGAAAGGTTTAAGCATGAGGATTACATTTTAGGGAGAAAGGATGTGTACGGCACGGAGCCGGAGGCATACGCAGGTGCTTCGCAAAGGGCGCTGGTGGATGCGAACAGGGCGCGTATGAACCGCATGGAAAGGTTAATAACAGCAGTCGGCACAGACCCCGAAGCAATTGAAGATGCTTTGATAAGAACAAATTATGAATACTTAGTTGCTAGTCAGACACGTTTACGTTATCAAGATTTAAGTGATCTTGAAAGAGGACAAGCACTTATTCGAGATGGGTGGGTTGAGAATAACAACGGTTTTCCTGTTCCAGCTAGAAGAAACCCTGTAACAGGCGAACAGTTTTATGACCCTGAAAGTTTCGGGAGAGAGTTAAGTGGTCAATTACAAATGCTGCATGAATTGAAGGAGTTACTGTCGCATGATAGTACCGTTACGCCGCGTGCGTTGAACCAGTCATACAGGAGGGGAATCGTTTTAAACGGTGAAACGTTGGTTAATCACCGCGCTGTATTATCCGAAGTCGTAAATGAAGTAATGAGTGTTTATGGAGAAAGTATGGGACGGCTTAACGCCGCAGGAGCCGCACGGGTTGAAGTGGCATTGACGAATGATAAAATGGAACATGTTATCATAGTTCGTGATGCAGGCGGCAGACAGCTTGCCCCTCCGATTAGAAGTATGTCTACCCTGGTTACGCAAAACGCCTTGCAGTATAACCCGTTTGATATTGACTGGACTAGCGTTTATGAAGCCCATCGGCCAACTAGATAGTTAAAAGTCCCGAAAGTATAACATAATTTCATAGTAGTCGGGGATGTTGTTATGAGGAACCGCTAAAAGCTTTTAGGTATTTCTATAAACCAAACGAGCGAAAAATATTTAAGAACACATACTCTATTTCCCGCTGTTCATATTTGTCGTATGATTTTTTATAGGTTGTTCCAAATCCAAGGGGATCTGAATAAAGAAAGTATATACCGTCATCCTCATCCTTCATATATGAAGATTTTTCTATGTGTATTCTTAAATATACTTCGTTTCTAAAAAGTATAGAAATATACAAACGGTCAGTCCTATTTTCAATATTTATTTGGTCATTATCTTGTATCCTTCCAGACACATTAGCTATATCAATACTTAATACATAATAACTGTCATCATCGGAAATAAAATCCCGTATTTGAGATAGGCAATTAGAAGCATTTCTTGTATTTAATGGACTAGCATAAGCACAAAATGTGGTACACATGAAAAAAACCAAAAACAATGCTTTTTTACACATTTTAACTCCTTATAACGTACACTTACCAGTGTTAGCCGCTTTAGCGGCAAGATCAATCCTGTCCGGGAACGGCGGCACGGCAAAAGAAAAAGACGTTTTATTGTCTGTTAATAACGGTATTATTCTTACCGGTGCAGTAAGCTCTTTAGTAATACTATCAGACATACGTTATTGCCCGTTTTGGTTTGGGTGTATTAATATCGTCAGGGTGTCGAAGACGAACTGTGCCTCCGATCTCTATAACTGTGCCGTCATTGGCCGGTTTATGTATTAAAAATTCCCCCGGCTCTAGTTTTGCTGAGGCATTTGCGGCTGCTTCTTGCGGGGTATCATAGGCACCGTACAACGATTCACCGGCGATGACAAGCCATTTGTCGAGGTATTTTTCCCGAAATTCAGCCTTGTTCGCTTTGTAATAGGCATTTTCGCGTTCACGCATACGATCCTCCTTTATATCTATTTTTGCCGATTTTCCAATTTTATAGATACTAAAATGCTTCCCTGTAGATTCCGGTTTTATACAATTGTTCGTTTCTTTCGTGCCGCAGTTTAAGCAATTCGACAGCGAAGATATTAGCTTCGTCTTCTGCTTCTTTCGTCAAGAGCTTCGACCCTTGTGTACCATCAATTTCTAAAAGTTCTTCAATGTGTAAAGCGATATGGCCGAGTTCATGGGCCATTCTATTTCGCAACACTTTTACCCCGTCTGTGTTATAGGTGCCGTCACTATTCCAAGACTGTCGTAACAAATCCTCTGGTAATGAGATAACGAACTGGTTGCTTAGGGGGAGCTTTATAACTCTCCCTCCTTCTATATCCATATCAGAAACATATTCAACATAGATACGAAAAGGTCTGCCTAACCGGTCTATTTCAGTTAAAATCCCAGAGATTTTTTTAATATCGTTCTTTTTTTCAGCTTCTTGCAGCGTTTCTTTAAGATTTTTTATTCTTTTCTGGCTATGTCGTTTGAATACGTCTTCCACAATTTTATTACAGGCAAAAACAGCATGGGCTAGATGATAATTAAGCGAGATGGTATTTATTTGGGCCGCAATTTTCCCTACTTCTTTTGGCGACATCAGGCTCTCCATTTTTGATTAACGATAGCTGAAAGCGCAGCTTTATAATCAGTATCAATATCCTGTTTATAGGCACCTACTATGCTGAAATCAAACATACCTTTCAGGTAGGCATACTTTTCATTTATGCTGGGGAACTCCTGACTTAAAATTTTGTCAGCTTCTTCAGCGGATTCTGCTAACTCAATGAGACCTTTAACAACTTCTCGATTTCTCAGCATTTTCATCTCCTCAAGCGGTCATGCAACATGTAATTTGTAAACATTTTTTCCACTTTTTTCAAATTTAACCGACAAGCAGGCTGTTGTCAACCAAAAACCGCCCGGCAAACACGCCAAACGCATGAAAGAAAATGTATATCAGGAAGAGCAAGTTCAAGTTCTTTCCCTGCGAACAAAAGTCAAAGAGCCATCAGCATATCAATGTATTTCTTAGGGTTACAGCCAATGATGAAGCGTTTTCCCTTGAGGCTGACATTTTTTATACCCATATCCAATAAACGTAATGTGTTAATAGCCAATTTCCTTATGATGTTGAGGTTGTACGCTGCCTGTTTGCCTAGCGTGTGATTTGCATCCTCTTTGAAGGTTACGTCCAGATGCCAATGGCAGCTTTCAACCATCCAATGCCCGCGTATTGCCCGTGCCATTCCTTCTACACA
>Ga0099364_10006982_pt1 | contig 16265 bp, 11 predicted proteins | sample TergutTh196P3_FD_73070 | JGI IMG/M metagenome (GOLD analysis project Ga0099364, IMG submission 73070) | Microcerotermes parvus P3 segment gut microbial communities from Pointe-Noire, Republic of the Congo - Th196 P3 | ecosystem: Host-associated > Arthropoda: Insects > Digestive system > Gut ...
GTCTTGTCTAATCAGGCAAAGCCCGATTAGGACTTTTCTCGCTCAAATGGCTCTGTGTCTCGTCTGCCTTCGGCAGACAACCGACACAGGTAGCCGATTAAGTCGCAACTTATCGTGCGACTTAATACTGTCATCTGCCGCGGGTTGTTTCCGATACAGGTTTTGGTGTTGATGTTGCGGTGGGCGCGGAGGTTGGAGCGGGTGCAATTGTCGGCCTTGACGGCACACCGGTCGGTCTTGCGGGAGGCGTAGTGACGGATTCAGCCGTTGTAGTCGTGTTCGGCATCGGCCTTGACGGTGGCATAGACACCGTAGTTGATGCCGGGGCTGTCGTAGTTGTCGGCGTAGTTGTGATAATCGGCGCGTTCGTAGTTGCCGGAGTAGTTGTAAATGTCGGTGTGGTTGTGACAATCGGCGTTGTTATTATTGTAGTTGTCGTGGTAACAGGCGGGGTGGTGATTTCGGGTAGGTTTTCGAACGGGATTTTCCCTGCGGAAGCACCTATATTCAAAATACCTGTACCGTAACGCTTGTCGGAATCCGTGAGCCATTTGTCAACGCTGTCACAAAGCAAACTTTTAACCTCATCCGGCGACAATGACGGATTGGTGGCAAGCAACAGTGCCGCCGCTCCCGCTACGTGCGGCGAAGCCATGGATGTTCCGCTTGCACTGGCGGTTTTTCCGCCTAAGAACGCGCTGACTATGCTGACACCGGGTGCTGAAATATCCACTACGTCTCCGAAGTTGGAGAAGTTCGCGGGTCTGTTGATACTATTGACAGCCGCTACCGTAACAGCGTGGGGCGACCTTGCGGGGGAAGTGAATTTAGCATCTACAGCTTCATTCCCCGCGGCTACGATGACTGTTACACCTTTGTCTTTTGCGTAGGTAACGGCATTATCTGCAGTTGAGTTAGCCGCGCCGCCCAAGCTCATATTAATGACATCTGCACCATTGTCCGCTGCCCAGCGAACTGCGTTTGCAGTGGAAGAAGCCATGCCCTTTCCTTCGTTGTTCAACACTTTGACGGGCATAATCTTCACATTGGGTAAAGAAAGAGTTACGTCCACGACTGTGCCCGAAACGTGCGTTCCATGCCCGTGTGAATCCATTGTGCCGGGGATATTGTCGATGAAATTGGAACCGGGAACTTCACGCCCTTTAAAAATCGAGTGGCTCGGGTCAAGCCCTGTATCCAAGACGGCTACAACAACTTTGGCATTTTGTCTGCCGTTGGCAATCAAGTAATCCATGTACTTTCCTGCTCCAATTCGATTTGCACCCCAACTCAGGTGCGATTGTGAAACAGACTGGTCTGCAATTACGAGAGTGTCAGGTTCGGCATAGGCGATGTTTGCCGCATTGTTCAGTTTTTCATTTGCCGCTACAGCTTCATCAATTGTGTCAAATTGCAGCATGAATGTATTGTCCGGCCCTGCCAAAACTTCCGACGCGCCTAAGTCTTTAGGTAATTTGCCTGACACCGTTTGTGCAAGAATACGCATTGATTGAAAATCATTGCTAATTGTAAAAGTACACGAAACAGAGTCAAACCTGACTTCAAAGCCTGCCTGCTCTTCAAGTAAGCTTGCGGGTAATGCCGCCCTGTCGGTTCGCGGGGCTGTAATGCCTTCAGCGGCTTTTTGCACCGTTTCGCCCAACGCCTCCAAAATCTCTTCGGTAAGCATCAAGTCGCCATGCTCCGTTTCGACTTCATTTTGAAGCATGATAGTGCGATTGTCTAATGTCAGCGTATTGTCGCTCACGCTGATTACCGCTTCGGCAAAATAATCGTCCCTCCAGTTGGAATAAACCATATCTGTCGCCGCCGCGTAATACGCCATAATGTCGAATGTGTCACCGCTTGCTTTCGGAATGCCGACTCCGACAAATGCCGAAAGTCCGACTGCGAAAACTAATGCCAACGCTAAAAATTTTTTCCCGAACATAATTTCACCCATGCCTTTCTGCACAAATGTGCCGTTGAAAGTTTTTTCTTCCTTTGAATTTAATATCAGTATAAACTATAGGGTTACACCAATGTCAATAGAAATTTTGTTGTAATTTTTCACAATATTTTTTCGAAATTTTTAGTTATATGTTACATATTTTTCGATATTTTTCTGTAAAATGCACAAAAAAGACCTTGTGTTACACAAAGGATTGCGGTATAATAATTTATATAACAGCACATTTGCGCAGAAAGGACAAGGGTAAAAATTTGGAATTATTCCTCGGTAAATGGGAAAACGAATTTTCAAAGCATATTTGTGCAGAAAGGACAAGGGTAAAAATTTGGAATTATTCCTCGGTAAATGGGAAAACGAATTTTTAAATCATATTTGTGCAGAAAGGACAAGGGTAAAAATTTGGAATTATTCCTCGGTAAATGGGAAAACGAATTTTTAAAGCATATTTGTGCAGAAAGGACAAGGGTAAAAATTTGGAAAATATTTCTATTAGTGATTTTGCGAAATTTTCACGCACTACTACCGACACTTTAAGGCATTATGACAAAATAGGGCTACTTTCCCCGGTATTGCGCGGAGAAAATAATTACAGGTACTATTCCATCGGGCAATTGGCGGTTGTAAACGTAATCCGCACATTGCAGTCATTAGGCATGACGTTAGATGAAATCAAAAAGTTGAGCGATTATCGCACACCGGAGCATATGACGGAAACTCTCACTACTCAAATTGACAAAATCGATGCAAAAATAGAGGAATGGGTTCGTGCGCGTAAGCTTTTGTTTACGTTGCAAAACACTATGAAATCTTCTTTGGAGGTTGACGAAAATGCAATCACAGTGGAATTCCTCCCGGCAAAAGCAATTATTTTAGGGGACTTAAACGATTACAGCGGCGACAGAAACGATTATGACGCGCTTCACTGCTTTTACATTAATATAAGCAACAAATACCCCGGATTAGATTTGAACTACCCTGTTTGGGCAGTGTTTTCGGAAGAGCGAATTAAAAAAGGCGATTTTACTTGGCCGGACCGTTACTATTTCAATAACCCCGAAGGTTATGATAAAATCCCCGCCGCTTTGTACGCAATCGGGTACACTCGCGGCGGGTACGGGCAGAGCGATGAAATATACAAACGGCTGATTGACTATATAGAAAGGAATGATTTGGAAATATGCGGAAACGCTTATGAGGAATACCCATTGAATGAAGTTTGTGTTGCCGATGACACGAATTATTTAATGAAGGTGATGATTACCGTGCAAAAAAAGAATCGGAATCGCAATTGATTTATGTGCAATTTCCACAAAATTGTAAAAACACTGAAAATCTATTGACAGCGCAGGAAATACATGGTACAATTTTTAACGTGCGATTTGCACAAAAAGAGTATTGGTAATAAAGTTTGAAAGCGAAGCTTTCGACAGCACATTTGTGCAGAAAGGACATGGGTAAAAATATGAAAAAACGGATTGTATCAATGTTTCTCGCAGTTGCGATGGTTTTTGCAACGTTGACAGTGACAACGCCGCTGATTGATGAAACGGAGGCGACACAGCAGGAGGTCTTATTCGGGCATATTCGCGATGAATTGCAAATCACAATTTTTGACGCACTCGAAGTCCTCAAATACCTTGTAGGAATGGACGGTATAGTCAAAAACACCGAGAGGGGACTTGCGGCATCTCTTATTACCGAGCAATCCAAGGTAGCAGGTGAACCGTCAATATTTGACGTGCTTGAGATTCTGAAGTTTCTCGTAGGAATGCCGGGGATTCTCGATACCGCAAATCTCCCGCGCATAGTTGACATCGGGGCAATTGAAAACTTGATTGCAAGAGGGACAGTAGAGGTTATTCAAGATGAGTTCGGCAACTACAGGGTAATTGACGGAGCGTTTATCGCTCTCCCGGTAGAATCTGAAGAGGAAGCCGCCGCCGCTCTCAATGCATCCGCAGGCTTGTTTAAAAACAATTTCCGCGCCGATTCGCAAAACATCACAGTTCAAAGCGTTGACACGGGCGGGCAGGACGAAAGCCATTTTTACAGATACAGTTCAACTGTAAACGACATCCCGGTATTGGGGAGCGAAATAATACTTACGACAAATAAAAACGGTATTGTTCGCGGAATGTTCAGTTCGTACAACGACCAGCTTAACAGCGTCAACACGTATCCGACCATAACTTCGGAGCAAGCGGCGGATTTCGCATTGTCGGCATATGTGGCAAGCCCGGAGGTGGCGGAAAATTTAGATGCGGTTGCCGCGGAATACTCTCTCAATCGCGCCACACTTGAAACCGAGTTTTTGTCATCGCTTGAAACAGAGGGCGAGTTGATGGTTTATGCTGACGATGTCGGAATAACTCCGGCGTTGGTTTGGGCGGTTAGTATAAACACTGCCTTTGAAGGCGGCACGTTGGCGGAAATAATAGACGGCCCGGTCGGCGATTCTTCAATTGTTGATTTAGATTCGCAGGATGATGAACCGAGCCAACAACCTACCGAGTTCCCCGGTGTTCCTTTTGTAAGCGCGACCTCTTACATTTACGCCAACGGCTATTCGGCAGGGGAAGTATTAACTCAAGTATCGAATATCTTAGGCTGGACTTCTGTCAATGCAAGAGCTAACGATTTACTCAACAACAGCAGAATATTCAGAGTTCAACACGACAGCGACACCAACAAATTCAGATTCCGCGATGCCGTAAGGAACGTGGAAACGTATAAACCCACCTACAGCGGAAGCGTATTCAACAGACAAGCCAATCTTCCCGGGGAGTTGGTTCAGTCCGTAAGCCTTTTTGGGGAGCGCGTGAGCAAAGCGGCCGTATCCGCCCATGCGAACACAGCAGATGCATTTGATTTCTACAGGACTGTTTTGGGCAGAAACTCTTATGATAACCGCGGCAAAAAAGTTGTTTCGAGCATTGAACTTCCCTCCGTTTTATGGAATCAGCGCATAAATGCCTTTTGGTGGCCGGGCGGTCAGCAATTCGGCTATGTAAATAACGGTAAGTACGAATCCGCTAAGGATGTGGTCGGGCATGAATTTACTCATGCAGTAATAAACTACGTTGTGGGCAACGGCGACAATGTTTATCTCGGAAGTCCAAATTACAGAGACGGTGAAGGCGGTGCGTTAAACGAAGCGTATGCCGATATTATGGGTAGTTTTGTTGAAGGCAAAACCGATGCCGGACGTTGGTCTATGGGCGAGGATATGCCCGGTACTCCGATGAGGGATATGTCAAACCGTAGGCACTATCGCGAGTTCGGCAACAACAACGCCTGCTGTCACACTAACAGCGGTATCTTCTCTCACGCCGCATTTTTAATGATGACTGACAGCCGCACAAGCGGGATTGCGCCAAACACATGGGCACGAGTATTTTACAGGTCGCTGTACAGACTTACCGTAGGCGCGACATTCCTTGATGCACGGGGTGCAGTTGTCGCCGCCGCTAAGGCACAAGGTTTTAACTCAACACAGCAGACTGCTATAAAACAGGCATTTGACGATGTTGGAATTGTTGAAACCGAGAGCATTCGCATTGTTTTAAGATGGGGCGAACAGCCTTGGGATTTAGACTCTCATTTGACAGGGCCTGCTGTGGGAGGCAACGGCAGATTCCACACTTGGTACAGCAATCGCAATTATTTTGCAAGCAGCGACTCTTTAAGGAGAGGTCTGCCTGCCGCCGACTTAGATTATGACGATACCTCTTCGTGGGGACCGGAGGTTACAACGATTAGAACACTTACACCGGGGGATTACCATTTTTATATACACGACTATACTAATCTCTCGTCATCATCGTCAACCGCTATGGCAAATTCAGGCGCGAATGTGAGCATTTTCATAGGTAGCAGCCGTGTCGCAATGCAAACCTTTGAAATAAGCACTTCAAGTGAGGGGACTTTGTGGCACGTCTTTACCCTGAATATCGATTCAGATGGCATACCGACTGTAACGCCCGTAAATGCGTACAGTTATCACTCCGACCCCGGTTCGATAGGTGGCGGGGCGACACCCGTTCTCGCCTTCAACAGCCTCGGCGATGTAAGTAAAAGCAGATAAATAATTTTACCCATGGTCTTTCTGCACAAACGTGCCATAAAAATTCATTTTCCATTTACGTGGATTTGTTTTCAAACTTATACCGCCTTGACTAACACAGTCAAGGCGGTGAGCGTTTTACAGTTTAAAGCCGTCCTAATAGGAAACGTGCCGAAGAAACGAGCGGATTTCTATTAGGACGGCTTCTTATATCGGACGCAAAGTTGAAAGAATCTCATTTTGGATAAGGGCGGCGCGTTGCCCGTTTTCACCCTGGACAGCTTCAGCGGGGTACGCAAAGGTAAAAGTGACCATGTTATGCTCGATTACGCTCATAACTTGATTTACTTTAAACGGGACATCAATTAAACCAAGCTCCTCATTGCTCATTGTGTAAGTGTAGGTGTACAAAAGGAAGTAATTGTATCCGAGAGTCATTTCCGATACACCCTCGGACTCGAAATTATCGAACATATCGGCGTAGCTCTCATCAAACATTCTCAGCAACTCGCTCTGAAAATCCTCGCTCTGCATAGCGACTTGAGTTGCCGTAGTGTCGCGGCTGACAGTTATATTGGTGTTCGACCTTGCGTTTTCGGTGGAAAAGTCTTCATTGAGCCATGCCGCTACAACATTCGGTGCGTATTCCTGAAGCTCCCAGTTTTCGGGAATCGCCACAGAAAAGTCGAACTCGCCGACTAAATAATCTTCATACCCGATGGGAATTTCAATAGGCTCAAACACAATTGCCTCACTACCGTTGTCGCCATTGCCGCTGTTGTTGCCCTCGATGCCGCCGTTGCTGTCATTGCCGTTGCCGCTTTCCTCCATATTACCGCCAACACTGTTGTCGGGATTACCTGTGTTTCCGTTGCAGGCTGTCAAATTTGCCGCCGAAACAAGCACCGCCGCCGAAAACAGTATCGCAAGTATTGATTTTTTCATATTTTTACCCTTTCCCTTTCTGCACAAACGTGCCTATACAGTATAACATATTTTTTTGTAAAGTCAAGGAATTACGTTCGCCTTACTCTCTTGCGCTTTGAGCCGACTAAATCCACATTCTCGACACTAAGCCCGTCAACAACATTCTCAGCCGCACGCTTGAGATTCATTTTGTCAATAAGCTGAACTCCCTCAATTCTTTCAACCAGCGCGACTTCCAAAACAGTGTCGATTTTTTCAACTGCGATAAACCGCAAATTATCGCGGACACTTTCGTCAAGCTCGGAAATGTCCGGCTCGTTTTCTTTCGGAATCAATACAGTCTTAATCCCGGATTTATACGCCGCCATCGCTTTTTCTTTCAGCCCGCCTATTGCCAAAACTTTCCCGTGCAGTGTTATTTCCCCGGTCATTGCGACATCACGGCGAACAGCTACTCCCGCGCCCCCCGATAACGCCGACACAAGGGCAGTCACCATTGCGACCCCGGCGGACGGACCGTTTTTGGGGACAGCACCCTCAGGCGCGTGAATATGCAGGTCTTTGGTTTTATAAAAATCCGGTTCAATGTTATACTTCGCACACAGAGTCCTGACAAGGCTTACGGCGATTTTGCTCGATTCCTTCATTACATCGCCCAATGAACCGGTAAGCTCAATTTTGCCCGTTCCATCCATTACCGCGACTTCAAGCGGCATGAGTACCCCGCCGACGGAAGTCCACGCCAACCCATTTACCACTCCCACCTCATCAAACTTTGATATTTCCTCGGGCATATACTTTTTTACGCCAAGGTATTTTACAAGATTGTCGGGTGTAAACTTAATTTTGTCGAACTTTTCCGGAACGGATTCTCCCTCGGGCAGTTGTTCTCTGCTGACAATTTCCTTTGCCGCTTTTCTGCAAAGCGAGGCAATTTTGCGTTCAAGCTTGCGGACTCCCGCTTCTTTTGTATAAGAGTCTATCAATGTATAAATCCCCGCCGGGGACAACCCCATTTTCGACGCACTCAATCCGTGCTTTTTCAACTGTTTCGGAATAAGGTGTTTTTTGGCGATATTAAACTTTTCGATTCCGGTATAACTGCTGAGTTCAATAACCTCCATTCTGTCGAGCAACGGCGGAGGAATTTCATCGGTATTGTTCGCCGTTGTAATAAACATTACCCGACTTAAATCAATCGGTATTTCAAGGAAATGGTCAACAAATGCCGTATTTTGCTCCGCATCAAGGACTTCAAGCATTGCCGACGATGGGTCGCCCTTATAGTCGTTGCTCATTTTGTCGATTTCGTCTAATAGTATAACGGGATTCATCGATTTCGCCTGTTTAATCGCATTGACTATTCTGCCAGGCATTGCCCCTACATAGGTTTTCCTGTGACCGCGTATTTCAGCCTCATCGCGGACTCCTCCCAAGGAAATACGCGCATACTTGCGACCCAAAGCTTTTGCAATTGATTTGCCGACCGAGGTCTTACCGACTCCGGGGGGACCCGCCAAACATATAATCTGCCCCCTTACATCCGGCTTTAATGCGCGGACAGCGAACAACTCGATAATCCGTTCCTTAACTTCCTTTAGCCCGTAATGGTCTTTGTCAAGTTGCTTTTGAGCTTTAACAATATCAATTTTTTCTTTTGTAAGTGAATTCCACGGCATTTCCAAAACTGTGTCTAAATAGTCGCGGACTGTTCCCGCTTCTTGTGAATGAGACGAATACTTCATCAGTTTTTCTGCCTCTGCGACTAATTTCTCCTCAATATCCTCCGCGAACCCAATGCTTTCTATTTCCTCAAGGTAGGCGTAAAATTCTTCCTGCGGGTCTTCTCTGTCTCCGAGTTGCCTTGACAATACTCTCATTTGCTCTCGCAGGTAATATTCACGCTGATTCTTTTCCATATTGTCGCGAACCTGCTCATGGATATTGACTTCAAGCTCCATTATGCCTATTTCATTTTCCAACACTGTCAAAAGGCACTCAATTCGCTTTTTTATTCCCGAAATTTCCAACAAACGCTGCTTATCCTCTGCCTTTAGGAAAATGTTAAAAACAATTGCGTCAAACAGCCGTTCAATATTCTTTTCGGTCAAAATCGTCTGGTACAATTCGTTGGGCATTCGCGGTGCTAACGAGCAGTACCGTCTGAATGCCGCAGTCAGCATACGCAACAATGCCGCACCTTCGCTTTCGGAAAGGCGTGATGATGAATTTCTGATAGGTGCAACGGTACACTGCATATAAGGCTCTCGCGAATCAATAGTGAGCAATTTCGCTTTATGTAGCCCTTCCACAAGAACCCGCGTAGTGTTTTCGGGAGTTTTGAGAATCTGCCGAACCTCCGCCACAACTCCGATTTTATAAACCTCATCACCTGAAACAGAGTCAGAATCAGCGGTAACAGGTTCGGATTCCGTCTCTTTGTAGGTTACAAGGAAAATCTTGCGCCCTGAGCTTGCGGCGGCTCTGAGAGCATCTACCGATTTTTCCCTCCCGACATCAAAATGCAATACCATTTTAGGGAATATCACAAGTCCGCGCATCGGGAGCGCGGGTAAAGAAAGATTAGCACTCATAGTTATTTATTACCTTTCGGGGTTTAAAATTAGCTTTTCTGCTTGGTTTTATTACATTATACTACACTGTTAATTATTTTTCAAGAGCTTTTTTTTACCAAATTGAGATGCAGTATAATTTTACTTTTTTAATGTACACTATATAAAGTTTGAAAGTAATAGAACCCGGGAAAGGGTAGAGGTAAAAGTTTGAGAACCAAATTCAAATTGTTAATCGGCATAACTGCGGGAATTTTAAACGGACTGTTCGGTTCGGGCGGCGGAGTTGCCGCTGTCCCGTTACTTGAACGCGGCAAGCTTGAACAACGAAAATGCCATGCAACTTCGGTTGTAATAATATTTGTGCTGTCCCTTTTCTCGGCGGGAATGTACGCATTGCGCGGCAATTTAGATGTAACAGCGGCTGCCGTGTTTATTCCGTCGGGGCTTATCGGAGCAATGATAGGCGCGGTATTACTGAAAAAAATAAAAAACAACAGCCTAAAAAGAGTATTCGGTGCGGTAATAATAATTTCGGCAATAAGAATGCTTATGATATAGGGGGGTATAAGTGAATCATATAGCGGGATTTTTGGCGGGGCTGACCGCTTCCATGGGATTAGGCGGAGGATTCATCCTTATAATATACCTGAGCTTTTTTAAAGATGTAACCCAAACGGCTGCGGGGGGAATCAATCTGCTGTTTTTCTTGCCGATTGCATTTGTTTCCGCAATTATCCATTTGAAGAATGGGTTGGTTGAAAAAAGCGTCCTCCCGGTAATCTGCGTTGCGGGGCTTGCAGGTGCGGTTGTCGGGGTACTTTTAACCGGGATTCTCGATGAGGGAATGCTTAGGAAATTGTTCGCGGTTTTGCTGATAATCGTAGGTTTGAAAGAGCTGTTTCACAAAAGCGGTAAAATTACCCCTTTAAAGTAACAACCGTAACCCCATCTTCTCCCTCGCCGTACTTTCCCAACCTAAACTCCTTTACTTGTTTATGCCCCTTTAAATATCGGTGAACCGCCTGCCTTAAAACTCCCGTACCTTTTCCGTGAATAACAGTCACGCCGTGAATATGGTTCATAATGCTCGAATCAATGAACATACCGACGGCTGAAATGCCTTCATCGGAAGCCATTCCGCGAATATCAAGCTCCATGCCACGGTGTGAAGAAATATCGGAAGATGCTGATTGGGGAATAACGTGTGCATTTTTGTTAATAGGCTTTCCGTTGAACAATACCCGCTCTTCCGCCTTTACATTGACTAACCGCAAATTTTTTACATTAGTTTTAGTTTTCATAACGCCTACCTGCACAAAACAATTGCCTTTTGAATCGGGCAGTGAAACAACGCTGCCCCTTTTGTTTATATCAAGCAACATTACCGTGTCGTAAAGCTTCAATGCTCTGTCAACCGATGCGACACTTTCGGAATCACCTTGTTCTTCAAAAAATTCAACGGGGTTTGCGGAATCGTGCAACTTATCCAACTCGGAATTTACCCGCGAACGCATACCGCGAACTCTCGCCGAAAAGTCCTCTTTGTCTTTACTGCGCTTTAAATCCTCCAACTCATCAAGAAGACTGTCCGCGCTTTGGCGAACCCCCTCAATAATCGACAACGCCCTTTGCCTCGCATTTGCCATCTCTTTTTCGCGGAATGCGGCTATTGCTTTTCTTTCGTCTTCAAGCTTGACGGTCAATGCCCTTGATTCACGCTCATTGTGTGCTATTTCCTCTTTAAGTGCATCGGCTTCGCGGCGGGAGTCTTCAAGGGCGGCTATTATATCGTCAAAGCGTTTGTCTTCGGTGCTGACAAGATTTTTCGCCCTTTCGATAACATCATCGCCCAATCCGAGGCGTTTTGCAATCGCCAGCGCGTTGGACTTGCCCGGCGCGCCTGTAATAAGCCTGTAAGTCGGGCGCAGGGTCGCTATATCAAACTCGCAGGATGCATTTTCAACTCCGGGGGTTTCAATTGCATATATCTTGACTTCCTGATAATGAGTTGTCGCGATTACAATACAACCTTTTTCCTTGAGATAATCGAGGATTGCTACCGCTAATGCGCCGCCCTCGGACGGGTCTGTCCCCGAGCCTAACTCATCCAACAATACGAGCGCGGAGTTTCGTGAGTTTTGGGATTCTACGGCGTTTTGGGAATTTATAATGCGGACTATATTTGTCATGTGCGATGAAAAAGTCGAAAGGCTTTGTTCAATGCTTTGCTCATCGCCTATATCCGCATAAATCTCGCTGAATATTCCAATTCGCGAACCATCCGCCGCCGGAATCATCAAGCCACACCTTGCCATCAATGTGAGCAGACCCGCTGTCTTGATTGCAACTGTTTTGCCGCCTGTATTAGGGCCGGTTACGATTAATCCCGTACAGCTTTCGCCTACATTAAGGCTGACCGGGACGACTGTTTCCTGCGGGGTAATAAGCGGGTGACGCGCATTCCTCAAGTCAAGAACAGGCTCTTTGACTATTTCGGGGATAATCCCCTTCATTTTCGCACCCAAGTTTGCCTTGGCAAAGCATATTTCCAATTTTATGCAAGCATCGAACCCGCAAATAAGCTCATCGGCAAAGTCGCCGCACAATGCCGACAACTCCGCAATAATCCTGTCAATTTCGTCTTTCTCGCGCGATTTCAGCAATCGTATTTCGTTGTTCGCCTCGACAACACCCATCGGCTCTACAAAAAGCGTCGCGCCTGAGCCCGACGTGTCATGGACTAATCCGGGAATTTCACTTTTATGCTCGACCTTGACGGGAATGACGAACCGCCCGTCACGCTGAGTTACAATGTTTTCTTGTAAAAACTTTTTTGTGTCCGACGTTCTTATCAGTTTGTCAAGCCTTTCCCGAATAAGCAGACTTTGCCGTTCAAGACTGCGGCGAATCCTGAAAAGCTCCGCGCTTGCATTGTCGGCAATCTCGTCAACCGATATAATTGCGGTGTCTATTCTTTGAAGAAGCTCCTTGTTGGGAATAAGCCGAGAGAAAATATACGACAGGCTGTTGCCCTCTTTGTACTGGGAATTCCAACTTATAAGAATGTTTATTTCACGCAAAAGTGCCGCAATGTCGAGAAGCTCGCGCAGTGAAAGGCTCCCCCCTTGGTTTGCTCTTTTGAGCGATTCGCCCGGTTCTTTTATATCGGAAAATCGCGGAGTTCCTAATTTTGCCGCCATTTTGAATGCATCATAAGTCTTTTCCGATTCCTCGCGGATTTTGTCAATCCCGATAAAAGGAACAATTTCCCCTATTTTCCTGCGGCAAATCTCGCTGTACGCCTGTTCCGACAGCATATGCAATATTTTATCAAGCTCAAGTTTAACATAATCCTTATTCATTTTTTACCCATACCCTTTCTGCACAAATGGGTTATCAAAGTTTCGTTTTCCGCATTTACGCAGATTTCCTTCCAAACTTTATGACCATGCCCTTTCCGACAGACTTTAAAAATTGTAACATATTTTTCTTGATTTTTCAATAGTTGTATGTTATAATATTAAAAAAATACTAAAAAAGAACAGGAGAGTTATTAATATGGCGTTAATTAAAGCATTTAAGGGTCTGCGGTATTCCGACACGGCAGGGAAATTGGAGGAGCTGTGCTGCCCCCCCTACGACATTATCAGCGAAAAGGAGCGGCAGGAACTGCTTAACAGAAATCCGCACAATATTATTCGATTAGAGCTTCCCACCTCGTACAAAGACGGGGAAGAAGCGAAAGGGACTGCCGCTTATGAAGAAGCGGGCAGGGTTGTCGCCGACTGGGTTAATAAAGGTGTATTAGCCGATGATGAGGAAGAAAACATTTATGTCTATGAGTTCTCGTTTAAAGACAATGGCGGAAAAACCCACGCCGTAAAAGGGTTTATCTCCTTAGTAAAGCTTGAAGAGTTTTCTAAGGGAATCATCTTGCCGCATGAGGAAACGCTTTCAAAAGCTAAAACCGACCGTTTTAATCTAATGACGGCGACAGGCTGTAATTTCAGCCAGATTTACTCGATTTTCTCCGATGAACAAAACGAGGTATTGGCGGCTCTCGAAAAATCGACAGAAAAACCGCCCTTGTCGGAATTTACCGATAGAGATAACGTAACGCACAAGCTGTGGAGCATCGGCGAGCAGGCGACAATCGCGAAAATAGCGGAATTGATGTCGGATAAGCAGGTTTTCATTGCCGACGGGCATCACCGCTATGAAACCGCATTGAATTATTACAAATCCGTACAAAACAAAAGCGATACCGGAACTGCTGCATTTGTTCCGATGATGCTTGTAAGCATGGAGAACCCCGGATTGGTCGTTTTCCCGACACACAGACTTCTGAGGGATTTGCCGAGCTATAATTACGAGAGTGTTATTGCAAAAAGCGGGGAATATTTTGATATTACCGAAAACCTTACTAAAGAGGACAGTCTTGCTTTATCGCTTGAAGCTTACAAAAAAGAAAAAAGCGCGTTTGTCTTATATGCGGGGAACGGGTATACACTTATGGTTCTCAAAGACAAAAGTGTGATGAAAACTCTGCTGCCGGATGAGCATGAGTCTCTTCAAAATCTTGACGTTAGCGTTTTGCACTCACTTGTGCTTGAAAGGCTGTTCGGAATTGACAAGGCGAACATGGCGGCACAGACGAACCTGACTTACATCAAAGCAACCGACGATGCAATCCGAGCAGTTGACAGCAAAGAAGCCAACTGTTGCTTCCTGCTCAATTCAACCCGCATAAGCGAAATCCGCGATGTTTCATTGGCAGGGGGGAAAATGCCGCAAAAATCCACGTATTTTTACCCTAAACTGACTACCGGGCTTGTTATGAACAGGATTTTTAAAAATTAAAGGAGAAAGTTTGAAAAATAAGAAAGGAAGAACCACCATGCCGCAAATTTCATTGGGTTTTGTGCAAGGTGGGGCGGCATGGTCATAAAAATAAGAGAGGATGGCGGCATGGTCATAAATATGAAAGACGAAATAAAAAACGAGCTTATCAATCGTGTTATACCTTTTTGGGATTCGCTTGCCGATTATGAAAACGGCGGATTTTACGGCGCGTTCAGCCATGATTTGATTTTAGATAAGGGTGCATTCAAAAACGCAGTTCTACATTCGAGGATTCTTTGGTTTTACTCAAACTGCTTTCTTTTGCTGAAAGAAAATGAATACCTGCAAAAAGCAAAACATTGCTATGACTTTATCGTAAAGCATTTTATTGACCGGGAATCGGGGGGCGTGTTTTGGTCTGTCAATGTCAAAGGTGTACCTGTCAATCCGATGAAACACGGGTATTGTAACGCATTTTTCATTTATGCCGCGGCGAGTTATTACAGCGCGTCAATGGATTCTTCTGCGTTAAATAATGCTATGCGCGTTTTTGAGCTTATTGAGACAAACATGGCGGATAAAATCGGATACAATGAAGCTTTTGACAGGGACTGGAATCCTTGTGAAAACGACTTATTGGCTGAAAGAGGGGTATTAAACGCCCAAAAAACCACAGGAACGGTTTTACATTTGACAGAAGCGTACACCGAATTGTACAAGGTGAGCAAAAACGGCGATGTAGCCGCCCGCCTCAAATACCTGCTTCAATTGCTCTGCTGCAAGATTTACGACAAAGCAGGGCAGAGACTGCCCGAGCTGTTTGATTGTGACATGAACGCAGTCGGGGATGTTCACTTGTACGGGCATGATATTGAGGCGGCATGGCTGATGGGGCGTGCAATCGATGTTGTCGGCGAAGAGGTATTGTCGAAGGAGCTTTGCGGCTTGGTGAGAACTGTGTGTCATGAGCTTACTGAAAAGCTCAGCCAAACTGCTTTCGGCGAAAGCGGCGCGATGCACTACGAAAGTGTGAGCGGAATTGTAAACAAGAACAGGGTTTGGTGGACGCAAGCGGAAGCGTTGACAGGATTCCTTGATGCATACGAGCGATTCGGCGAAGAAAAATATCTTGAACGCGCAGAAGGCTTGTGGGAATACATCAAGAACCATGTTATCGACAAACGTCCGGGTTCGGAATGGCATAACGAATTAGACGAAAACAACATTCCCCTGCGCAAGCCGATAGTAAGCGACTGGAAATGCCCTTACCATAACGGAAGAGCTTTGATAATGAATTTATTGAAAGAGAGAGCATGAATATTTATTTTTTGGGAAATAACGGCAATGATGAACCGCTCTCAAAAGAAAAACAGAGGGAACTTGCCTTGCATTTGCTTGACTATGCACTACTTTGCGAGTTTGGTGTAAAGCGGGTGCAACTCGGCGAAATAGTGAAGACCGGGTACGGTAAGCCTTTTTTCAAAGATTCACACATTTGTTTTAATTACTCGCATTGCAAATACGGGGCAGCTTGCCTTGTGTCTGAATCGGAAGTCGGCATTGATATTGAAAGTGTACCGACAAAAGCAGTAAAACCCTCTTTAATTAAGAGGGTTTGCTGTGATGATGAGCTGAAAATAATTAAAAGCGATGAAGATTTTATTAAGATTTGGGTTCAAAAAGAGGCTTATTCCAAGTTCACGGGGAAAGGTCTTGGGGAGGGGTTTAAAAAGACCAACACCACGACATTCCCGAAAGAGTTTGTATTCAAGCACAACAATCTTTACATCGCTTGCTATTGTGAATTATTGTCCGGCGGCGGGGAGTTTACTGGCGCAACGCCTCGATTGGTTCAAGCCGCGCCGCCTTGACTGCGGGGTACGCA
>Ga0099364_10006983_pt1 | contig 16265 bp, 14 predicted proteins | sample TergutTh196P3_FD_73070 | JGI IMG/M metagenome (GOLD analysis project Ga0099364, IMG submission 73070) | Microcerotermes parvus P3 segment gut microbial communities from Pointe-Noire, Republic of the Congo - Th196 P3 | ecosystem: Host-associated > Arthropoda: Insects > Digestive system > Gut ...
ATAATGGTGCAACATGGGTGACCGCTTCAAGCAGTACAGGCCATGTATTCACTGGCTTGGTTAACGGCACAAGCTACACCTTCTGTGTACGCGCCCGGAACGCAGTCGGCGCCGGCGCTGATGTTACAGCTACTGCCGCTCCTGTTGCAGGTATCACGACCACTCTCTATAATATCGACTTTAATTACTCACCCGGCGGCGATGTATCAGTTTATTCAATGAATGCTGCAGCTGACGAAACTGTGACGTTGACTATCACACCTGCAGCAAATCATGTTTTATATTCGCTTTCGGTATTCCTCACTGCTGACCCGACTGTTTCAGTCCCCGTAAGCGGCACAGGCCTTACTCGTACGTTTACAATGCCTGCCGGCGATGTTACAGTAACAGCCATTTTCGTCAACATATCCTTTGAGGCAAGATGGGAAGCAGCCAGGGTAATCATCGAAAGCAACTTCTTTAACATTTTGCAGGAAAAAGCCAACACGACTTCTGTCCTGCGTTACCACTTGGCCGATCTTATCAATGAGTTGATTAAAGAGACCGGATTCAATATTACCTACAATGATATCGTCGTCTTCGACTACAATTTCAAACCTGCAGTAGCGGGAATAGCTGAAAATCGTGCAGGGGTGAACGGCTCTTTCGAGTTTCGAGTTTCACCCTCCGGTTCTACCAACCCTGCCTATAGCGGTGGTATAATAATCGCCACACCTTACGACATGACGGACAACGAGTTATTAGAAGGCAATATCTCTACTTGGATACAAAATAACCAGTTGCATGTCACCGGTTTATCTCAGGGCAAACCATTGCATCTCTATAACCTGACGGGTATATTGCTTTATAAGACAGTTGCCTCCGGAAACAAACTTATAATCCCTTTACCCGAACGCGGCATATACATTCTCGTCACAGATGAACGTCGTATTAAAATTATAAATTAGCAAATGAAAAGGGCGACCATTGCAGGTCGCCCTTTTCATTACATACATCGTAATATCCACCGACTGCAGGCTATCGCTGCTTCTGATGTTGAAATCGATGTAAAACTTATACGTCTTTGCCCGGAACGGGAATGGTGAATTCAGACATGTCCAAGTTTTTAAATGTAAGGTCTTCGGGCACGAGGCTTAGCTGCGAACCCATCACTTCTTCCCAGGTTACATCTAAGCCGGCGTAGGCCGAGATTCGTCCCATGATTGCGGTCAGGGTTGAAAGGGCGGTCTCCTCGGCCTGGCTGACCGGTTGTTTATCGCGGATATGGTTGACCCAGTTTACATGCTCTAACACAATAGCTGCTGTTTGCTGATGCTCGGCTTTTTCCTTATTGAAATCAAATCGCCATAACAGGTTGCCTTTATGGTCGACAATCCGTTGGGGATCGATACATCCCCAGGTGTCGCCTCCATACCAGATGCCTTTTGTGCCCTTGATAACCTCTTGAACAAGACTTGTACAACCATTTATCTGACGACACATACTGTGCAGGTTGACGTCGCCGGGATATAGATAATCAACGCTAAACAAATCGTACTGATCGCCTGATGTGCGACGGTGCCGCGCGCCGAAAGCGGTTGCCTTCGTAGGCGTCCCACCGAAAAACCAGTTAAAAATATCGAGATTATGGATGTGCTGTTCTACAATATGGTCACCTGAAAGCCAGGTCCAGTTAAACCAGTTGCGAAGCATCCATTCCACATCGGTCCACCCCGGTTCTTTTGCCTGGTGGCTCCATGGCGCTGTTCCGTTCCAGTAAACGTTACCGCTGACAATTTCGCCGATCATGCCCGATTGCACCTGTTTATAACTCTCGATATAACAGCGCTGATGGTGACGTTGTGTCCCTGTAATCACGCACAGTCCCTGCGCCACCGCCTTGCGTGAATCGGCGATAATCGAACGTATACCGACAGGATCAACAGCCATCGGTTTTTCCATGAAGACGTGTTTACCGGCATCAACCGCATATTTGAAATGGATCGGACGGAAGCCCGGCGGCGTAGCCAGTATCACCACATCTACGCCGGCGGAATCGATAAGTTTTTTATAGCCGTCAATACCGGAAAAGCACTTATCATCCGGAATATCCACCTGACGTTCATTTTTTAGCGTCTTACGGCAACTTTCTATCCTGTCGGTAAAAGGGTCGCTCAAAGCCACAACCGACAAATTGGGGCCTGCATCCAAAAAGTTCTGTGCAGCGCCGCTGCCACGACCGCCACACCCGATGATACCTGCTTTCAGGGGCGCTCCGTCTCTTGCCTTATCCGGCAACACCTCTTTGGGTATGTTCCATTCCGCTTCGGGACGAAGGGCTACCAGTGCAGGCTCCCTGCTATCGCTACCGTTTTCGCAAGATGTAAACAATGAACTTGCGCCGAATGTACCGGCAGCGCCCATCATGGCGGCGTTTGAAAGGAATTCTCTCCTGTTAATTGAATTTGTATTCATGTGCATTTATTTTATTGATTTCACGCTACAAAAATAGAAAAAAATTTTCAATTTTCAATTAAATTTCCTATCTTTGCGCGCTGAAAACGTACGCTATTAGTAGAATGACGACAATAAAGATTACATTTCCGGATAATTCCGTCAAAGAATTTTCCGAAGGGACGACGGCTATGCAGATAGCCCAAAGCATCAGTTCACGGCTTGCAGATGATGTTTTGGCAGCCAAAGTAAACGGCGAAGTATGGGATTTGATGCGTCCTATCCAAACAGACGCTACCCTTCAGCTATTGAAATGGGATGACGAAGATGGCCAGCATGCGTTCTGGCATTCGAGCGCCCACCTGATGGCCGAGGCCCTGCAGGCGCTTTATCCCGGCATCAAATTCGGTATCGGCCCCGCCGTTGAAAATGGCTTTTATTATGATGTCGATCCGGGTGATGCGGTATTGACGGATGCCGATTTTCCCAAAATTGAAGCCAAAATGAATGAACTGGTAGCCGCAAGGGAACTGATCGTTCGTCAGGATATCACCAAAGACGATGCGATGAAGCTGTTTGGCAAACGCGGCGAAGTTTACAAAACCGAACTCATCAGCGAACTGGAAGACGGGCAGATTACGACCTATACACAGGGCGCCTTCACCGATCTGTGTCGCGGCCCGCATCTTCCGAACACCTCCTATATCAAAGCCATCAAGATTACAAGCATCGCCGGGGCGTACTGGCGGGGTGACGAGACGCGTAAACAATTAGTTCGCGTTTACGGCATTACCTTCCCAAAAAAGAAAATGCTGGATGAGTACCTGCTCTTTCTGGAAGAAGCGAAAAAACGCGACCACCGGAAAATAGGTCGCGAACTGGAGCTGTTCACTTTCTCGCAATCGGTCGGCGCCGGTCTGCCGCTGTGGTTGCCGCGCGGAACGCAACTGCGCCTCAAGCTGGAAGATTTCCTGAAACGTATCCAGAAGAAATACGGTTACCGGCAAGTGATCACGCCCCATATCGGCGGCAAGCATCTTTACGAGACATCCGGCCACTACGAGAAGTACGGCAAAGATTCGTTTCAGCCGATAAAAACGCCGCAGCAGGGTGAAGAATTTTTGCTCAAACCCATGAACTGCCCCCATCACTGCGAGATTTACAAGACCCTCCCGCGATCGTATAAGGACCTGCCGATCCGGCTGGCGGAATTTGTAACGGTCTATCGTTACGAACAAAGCGGCGAGTTGCACGGCTTGACGCGCGTTCGCGGATTTACGCAGGACGACGCCCACCTGTTTTGCCGCCCCGACCAGTTGAAAGACGAATTTTTGAAGGTGGTAGACATCATTCTCATTATTTTCAAGGCGCTGAATTTTGAGCAATATGAAGCGCAGATATCGCTTCGTGACCCCGACAATAAACAAAATTATATCGGCTCGGACGAAAATTGGGAAAAGGCGGAATGCGCTATCATTGAGGCTTGCCAGGAGAAAGGACTGCCGGCAAAAATCGCATTGGGCGAAGCCGCTTTTTACGGACCCAAGCTCGATTTTATGGTCAAGGACGCCATCGGACGCCGCTGGCAATTGGGAACGATTCAGGTCGACTACAACCTGCCCGAACGCTTCGAACTCGAATATACGGGCGACGACAACCGCAAACACCGCCCGGTCATGATCCATCGCGCACCGTTTGGATCAATGGAACGTTTCGTGGCAGTCCTGATCGAACATACCGCCGGTAAATTCCCGTTATGGCTGACGCCCGATCCGGTCGCGGTATTACCGATCGGAGAAAAATTCAACGGGTATGCCCGGCAGGTGGCAGACGAACTGGAAAAAGTGGATATAAGCGTCATCGTGGACGACCGGAATGAGAAAATAGGCCGGAAAATCCGCGACAATGAACTCAAACGGATACCCTATATGTTGATTGTAGGAGAAAAAGAAATGGAAAATTTTGAGGTTTCGGTAAGAAAACAGGGCGAAGGTGATAAAGGTTCAATAAAAATTGCTACCTTTGCAGCGCAAATTTTGGAAGAAATTAATTATGCTTGAATGAGACACGATCGTAATAAAGAACAGTTCAGGATCAACGAACGCATCAATGTTCCGGAAGTCCGTCTGGTAGGCGATAACATCACTTCCGGTGTTTACCCTACTTCAAAAGCATTGCAGATGGCGGAGGACATGGGATTTGATCTGGTAGAGATATCGCCAAATGCGGCCCCTCCGGTTTGCAAAATAATTGATTATCAGAAATTTCTTTATCAACAGAAAAAGCGTCAGAAAGAGCAAAAAGCAAAGACGGTAAAGATTGTAGTAAAAGAAATCCGGTTTGGCCCGCAAACGGACGATCATGATTACAATTTTAAACTCCGTCATGCGAAAGAATTTTTAGAAGATGGCGCCAAGGTTAAAGCATACGTTTTTTTCAAGGGGCGGTCGATCCTGTTTAAGGAGCAGGGAGAAGTATTATTACTCCGTTTCGCCACAGATCTTGAAGATTACGGAAAAGTGGAACAGATGCCGGTATTGGAAGGCAAGCGGATGATCATCATGATATCTCCGACCCAAAAAAAATCCGGTCAGTCGTCCAAACATGTTATTTCAAAAATAATATGATGCATCCAAATATAACAGAAAAAAATGAGTTTAAATAATAACAAATCCATTAACATTTAAAATTGAAGTTATGCCAAAGTTGAAGACTAATTCCGGTTCAAAAAAGAGGTTCGCCCTTACCGGAACAGGTAAAATCAAAAGAAAACATGCTTATAAAAGTCATATCCTGACAAAGATGACAAAAAAGCAGAAGAGAAATCTGACCCATACAGGGTTGGTTGCTAAAGCCGATATTAACAACATCAAGAAATTACTTTGTTTAAAATAAATCGATTAGCAAGAAATTAAACCATTTTATTAACCGAATGATTAGCTCCCAAGATCATCTTTAAAAGTGACGCTAACATTCAAAAAAAATTACAATTATGCCAAGATCAGTAAACAATGTTGCTTCGAGAGCAAAAAGAAAACGGATTTTGAAACTTACGAGAGGTTATTTTGGCGCTCGTAAAAATGTTTGGACGGTCGCAAAAAACACCTGGGAAAAAGGTTTGACGTATGCGTTCCGGGACCGCCGCAATAAAAAACGTACTTTCCGCGGTTTGTGGATACAACGCATCAACGCGGGAGCGCGCATGGAAGGTTTGTCGTATTCGCGATTGATGGGCGGGCTTAAAGAAGCCGGCATCGAAATCAACCGTAAAGTATTAGCCGACTTAGCGATGAACAATCCAGATGCGTTCAAAGCGATTGTTGCAAAAGCAAAAAAAATAGAAGACTAAATGTTAAAAAAACGGTTTTTTTCCGTTTCTTTTTGCATTACCGGTTTTTTTGATTATTTTTGTACAAATTTTGAGTAAAGCCGCACATGTTCGATTGGAAAACTCATCAGATAAAATCCAATTCCGAGACATGTTCTTACAGCCAATGGCGGGCCGTAGTTCCTTAGGGAAATGCTTAGCACAACGGATTACAAAGGTGGTAAGACACTCAAATCCTGTCATTCGGAGTTTACACTCATCTAATGTGCGGCACTTATAAAAACCTCCCTGCTTGAAAGCAGGGAGGTTTTTTAATTACGAATTACGAATTACGAATGTCATTGAAAGCAGGGAGGTTTTTCAATTATCACCGTTTTTTCAGGACGCTGTTTACTACGCGGATGGAGGAGACTAATTTGTCGGTTGAGGTAAAAACGTCTACATTCCAGATATGGGAGGAGCGTCCTTTATGCAGGATCGTTCCCACTGCCCGGACGGTGTCGCCTTCATGTGCCGTTGATACGTGATTGCCGCTAATTTGCATTCCATAGATGAGTTCTTCGGGTTTGCACAGAATCATGGAGCCTAATCCGGCTACGGTCTCGGCTAATGCCAGTGTCGCCCCGCCATGCAGGATGCCGAAAGGCTGTCGCGTACGTTCGTCAACCGGCATTGTTGCTTCTATCCGGTCTTCGGAGGCGTATGTAAACTGTATTCCAAGATTACCCATCAAGGCCCGTTTGCCCGATTCGTTCAGTTTGTCTAACGGAATATCCGCCGGATGCAGTTCGGCGATCACCACTTTTTCGATGGCGGCAGCCACGCCGTCTTCATCGTTGGTCAGCGTCACATAGTCGGCGCAAGCCTTGACCGATTCCTGTGCATTACCCATGGCTATCCCGTATCCCGCCAGCTGGATCATGGATACATCGCACACCCCGTCGCCAATAGCGATGACTCTTTCGGCGGCAACGCCCAGCTTTTCAAGCAGGATGCTCAATGTATTGGCTTTATTAATAGAAGGCGGCACTACTTCGAGAAAATAGGTTTCCGACCGAAAGACGTCCAGTTCGCCCGCCAGGTGTTTTTTCCATTGACGTTCCAATTGTTCCAGCGCCTGTTCATCATTACCGGCAATCATGCATTTATAGGGAGAAAAAGTGATGGCTTCCGCAAAATTACTTACTTCTTTCAGGCGCATGGCGTTCAACGCGGCTTCCTGCAGGACATGCCCGTCCGACAAGTCACTGGCTATGATCGTATCACCACTGTAGGTGAAGATGGAAAGATTATTTTTGGTCGCTTTGCGTTCCAGGTAGGGCATCATTTCAGGATTGATACGTTTTTCAAACACGACATCGCCTGTCTGTACATTTATAATCTGTCCGCCGTTATACGACAAAATATAACCGTCATTTTTATCCATATCCAATTCTTTAGCCAAAGGAAGCAGCCCATACGTCGGACGGCCCGAGGCGAGTACAATCCGGATTCCCATTTGTTGCACTTTGATTATTGCAGCTCTCATCCGGGCTGTAATAATATGATCATTATTAAGTAAAGTGCCGTCGACATCCAGCACAATAATATGGTATTTCATAACGCTACAATAAATAAAAAGGTCAATGGAAGCCACTGACCTTTTTATTTTTCAAAATTTAAAACTATTTATTTATTTGTATCCATGATAACCAGACGGTTCCAGTTATTAATCTGATAGGGTTGTACCCTGTCGCCCTGCCATTCGATCGAAAGTCTTTCGGTCGGAATGCCATGTTTTTCAGTCAGCATCTTGGCAACGGCTCTGGCGCGTCTTTCGGACAGGCCATAGTTGTAATCGGCGGTACCGGTATCCTTATCGGCGTAACCAATCAACTTGATAGGCAAGTTGTGTTTCTTCGCATACTCGGCAGTATTAAAGATATTACCTTCCTGGTTCTTGTCGATAACCGAGCTATTCAGACGGAAGAATACGGCATTCTTCATGTGTTCAATGGATTGAACAACCGGCTGAAGTTGCGGACATTCCGGACATGATTTCGGACGTTTGCTTAACTCGTCATTTTGCGCACGCAACGCATTGATCTGACTGTTAAGGTCATTCAACAAGTCATAGTCCATCGGCTCAATCACCTCCCAATTGGTACGGCCAAGTTTGAAGTTTAAACCTAACATCACCGAAAGCATCCGGTCTTCTTCATGTCCCATGTTTACGCGGTTAAATTCTTCATTGAGCATCGTAAATTGATATTCAAGGAATAAATCAACACGATTACTCAAGCGGAAAGGAATTTGCACACCCAGATTAATCGTAGGCGATTCCGATTTTTTATTCGGATAACCGCCATATTCTTTTTCCGGACGGATTGCATAACCCGCACCAACAAACGGGATCAGGCGCATGACCTTTTTTTCATTGTAGGGCGCCCAATAATTCGTGATGTCCCACAACAAGTCCAAGTGCGCATTACCAAAGATAAAATCTCTTTGCGTTAATTCTCCACGACCTGTAGCAGTAGGTAAGTACGCAAAATCTTTAAACGGGCCGCCGTCAAGTTTCAAACGGAAACCCAAGTAAGGATTAGCCCATTTTCCAAAAGAGAGACTGCCCATCCAGCTCAGGCGATCTACATACTCGGCATCGCCATTATAGTCTCCCAAATACATCGTAGCAGCGCCACCAAGCGAAATAAACCAGTTATCTCCGGCGCCATTCTTCTTGAAATTGGTCTTTGAACCCCTTTCAATACTATAACCAATCTGAGGTTGGTACTCCTGTGCAGATACAGAAATCAACACTCCACATAAAAAGGCAAACAGTAAAACCTTAGTTCTCATAATTATACATTTTTAATTTAACAATATTTCTTTTCTCAATTTATCTTCATTTTATTATATCGTATTCTTTTGCAAAGATAAATTCATTTTTTTATTAAAACAAATAATTTTGATACTTTTTTTCTCTTTTTTTTTAAAAATATACTTAATATTCTATGTATCAATTAATTTCAACAAGTATTGGCCGTAGGGATTTTTTATCATCGGACACGCCAGTATTTTTAGATTTTCAGCATCAATCCATCCGTTTCGATAGGCAATTTCTTCGGGACAGGCGATTTTCAGACCTTGACGCCGTTCGATAACTTCCACAAATACAGAGGCTTCAGATAATGATTCATGCGTGCCTGTATCTAACCAGGCAAATCCGCGTCCCAGCAATTGAACTTTCAATTCATTTTCCTGAAGAAAACGCTGATTGACCGTTGTGATCTCCAATTCACCCCGCGCCGACGGTCTGATATTTCGTGCGATCTCGACTACCCTGTTCGGATAAAAGTAAAGACCCGTCACTGCAAAGTTAGACTTGGGATTCTCCGGTTTCTCCTCAATAGTCAACACATTGCCTTCGCGGTCGAAAGTAGCTACGCCATACCGCTCCGGATCATTCACATAGTATCCGAAAACGGTCGCTTTTTTTTGCTTTACATTGTCGAGCGCCTCTTTCAGCATGGCCGAGAACCCCTGACCGTAAAAAATATTGTCGCCCAGCACTAAACAGGCGTCATCAGCGCCGATAAAATCAGCGCCAATGATAAAAGCCTGTGCCAGTCCGTCGGGCGATGGCTGCTCCGCATATTCGAAATGAACGCCCCAGTCGCTGCCGTCGCCGAGCAGACGGCGAAAAGCGGGGACATCCTGCGGCGTTGAAATAATCAGTATTTCGCGAATGCCGGCAAGCATCAGTACCGAGACAGGATAATATATCATCGGTTTATCATAAACCGGAAGCAGCTGTTTCGATACCCCTTTGGTGATCGGATATAAGCGCGTGCCGGAACCTCCGGCCAATACAATTCCCTTCATAAATGCCAATTTTCCGGCAAAGGTAAAAAAAAATGGAGAGAACTGAAATAATTTTCAACTTTCAATGTTCAATTTTCAATTATTATATCTATCTTTACCGTCCGAAAGTAAATCAAAAAAAGATATGAAGACAACAATTGAAGAAAGATGGGGTACACACCCGCAAGATGTAAAAAAGTATGACACGGCTATGCTGAGGGCAGAATTCCTTGTAGATAAGCTATTTGCCGCCGACGAGGTCTTGATGGTATATACGCATAATGACCGGCTGATTATCGGCGGGTCAATGCCGGTTAATGAAAATCTGAAATTGGAAACGGTTGATTTGGTTCGCTCCGAATATTTTTGTGAACGCCGTGAAGCCGGTATCATCTGTATTGAAAACGAAGGTGTCGTCACCGTTGACGGAAAAGATTTTGAGATGGCCTACAAAGACGCGCTTTATGTTGGACGGGGCGCTAAGGAGGTAATATTCAGAAGCAAAGAGACATCCAATCCTGCCAAGTTCTATTTCGCTTCCTCACCCGCTCATGTAGCATACCCGACGTCAGCCATCACAAAAGAGATGCGACGTACAAGAGAATTAGGCGTCAAGCTCACATCCAATGAACGGACACTTAATCAATTGGTATTAAATGAAATAATACCCTGTTGCCAATTGCAGATGGGGTTGACGGAAATTAAAGAGGGCAGCGTATGGAACACAATGCCGCCCCACACCCATTCTCGCCGGATGGAAGCCTACTTCTATTTCAAGGTCCCTGCCGGACAGGCTGTCTGCCATTTCATGGGACAGCCGCAGGAAACACGGCATATCTTTCTGGGAAATGAACAGGCGGTCATTTCGCCTTCGTGGTCCATCCATTGCGCGGCAGGGACAGGCAACTATACCTTTATTTGGGCTATGTGCGGCGAAAACCTGGACTATGACGATATGGATACATTTACTGCCGACAAACTACGCTAATCATTCCTATAAATATAATTAATGTATATACAATAATATTATGAAAAAGAATTTTTTTTTATTTTTTGCCTGTTTCGGACTGATGTCCTGCAATAACAGCATAAATATTTCAGTTGAAAACCCAAGCGATTTCGATCGTCCGGAGGAAATAGTGGAGTTGGCGATTGAAAAATTAATGACGCTCCCTGCCGGAAAGACTTATCAGGTAACGAACCAGCAAGGTGAAACTTTGCCTTCACAATTGACTTTTGACGGGAAACTGATCTTTCAGACCGGCCTCAAAGCGAAAGAGAAAATTGTCTACTCCATCAAGACAGACGCTCCGGTTGAATTTGAACCTAAGACATACGGGCGTTTTATTACCGAACGGTATGATGACTTTGCCTGGGAAAACGACCGGGTGGCATTCCGCATCTACGGGCAGGCGCTGATTCCTGTTGACGGACCCAGCAACGGTAGTGATATCTGGTATAAAAGAACGAACAGTCTGATCATCGACAAGTGGTATAAAGACGATCTGGCCAAAGTACGCTCCTATCATGAAGACCATGGGGAGGGACTCGACGACTATAAAGTGGGACGGACGCTTGGAGCAGGCATGATGGCGCCTTTTGAAAATGATTCGCTTTACCTGAATGACAATTTCGTCACACAGGAACTTTTTGAAAACGGCCCTTTGCGCACTACGTTTAAGATCGTTTATAAAAATATGACCGTCGACGGAAAATCATTCACCGAAAGCCGTACATTTTCGATCGACGCCGGTTCGCAACTGACGAAAGTAACACAGGAATACGGAACCGGCAATACGCTGACCGTGGCTGCCGGCATCGTCAAACGCGCAGGCGAGGACGAACCCCATACAGCCCTGACGGACAAAGGTACGGCCGCCGTCGTGTATGAAGAACCCGAAAACGGAACTGTCGGGAAAGTATTTGTAGGGATGATTTTCCCGAAAGGCATTGAACAGGTGAAATCGCACACGCATACCATTATCCATCAGAAAACCAAAAGAGAAGAGACACATTCGCATGTCCTGGCAATCACTTCCTACTACCCCGGTCAGCCTATCACGTACTATACCGGCTTCGGATGGGAAAAATTCGGATACCGTACGCTGGACGATTTCCGTAATTACATGATTTATTTCGCAAGTACGATCGAACAACCATTAATAATCAAGTTTTTATAACATATTTAAGATTATGAACAAATTATTTTCACTCGAAGGGAAACTGGCTTTAGTGACAGGAGCTTCCTACGGAATAGGTTTTGCAATCGCCTCGGCGCTGGCAGAAGCCGGTGCTGCGATTGTTTTTAATGACATCAACCGCGAACTGGTTGATAAAGGCCTTAACGATTATCAGGCAAAAGGTATCGACGCGCATGGATATGTCCTGGACGTCACGAAGGAGGACGATGTCAATACCGTCCTGGCTACCATCGAAAAAGAAGTGGGGATTATTGATATACTTGTTAATAATGCAGGGATTATCAAACGTATCCCGATGTGCGAGATGACGGCGGCCGAATTTCGTCAGGTCATCGACGTCGACCTGAACGGCCCGTTTATCATGGCCAAAGCCGTTATTCCGGCTATGATCCGCAAAGGACACGGGAAAATCATCAATATCTGTTCGATGATGAGCGAACTCGGACGTGAAACCGTCTCGGCGTATGCCGCCGCAAAAGGAGGCCTCAAGATGCTTACCCGTAACATCGCTTCGGAATTTGGCGAATACAATATCCAGTGTAACGGCATAGGGCCGGGCTATATCGCAACGCCGCAGACGGCAGTCCTGCGCGAGACACGGGCCGACGGTTCGCGTCATCCGTTCGACTCGTTCATCATCTCCAAAACGCCGGCTGCCCGCTGGGGTTTAACCGACGACCTGAAAGGGCCGGCTGTATTCCTTGCCTCGGATGCATCGAACTTTGTCAACGGACATATATTATATGTAGATGGCGGCATCCTGGCCTACATCGGAAAACAACCGAAATAAAACTGTATTCCCGTATGAAAAAAAAACTGTCCCTTTTGGTATTTTTGCTCTTCTTTTCCTGCACGATAGCATGGACGCAGGAATGGAACAAAGAAGATTCGATCTGGTTACAGAATGTACTCGAAGGAAAAGAAGAGCTCATAATCAACGAAGATACTAAAAGAGCGATTGAAGAAGGCCGTCTGATTTTGCCGTCATGGATGCGAAGGGACGACAGTAAATCGAACATGGAGCTGTTAATTGATATCGATGATGCCGGCGAGATCGATGATTCATCAAGGTTTCGCGACTTTGATCCGCTGACCATGCCACCCGCCGTTTTTGCACTGTACGTGTTGTATCTCGACAGAATGGACTCCACTTTCAATATCAGTGCGCTGATGATGACGGACGAAGTACGGAAAGAGCTGGAATCGTTAATACCGACAGGCGCGTATATACCTCATTCCTCCGATGCAAATTCCGGGTTCAGTTATACAACTGACTTCAATCACGCATTGAGCATGCTGTTCAGCGCAAAATACCGCCAGCTCATGAACAACAGGAAAAATGCGACTGCCTACAAAAATTATTACGACGGCGGGATAGCGCCGGGCCGTATCCGCTTTTCCGAACAGGAGCGAATACAGTTAAACAAAATTGTGACCAATAAAAAAGTATCATTTAAGGTTAATACCGGCAGCAGGGTGAACGGTATCGACGATTAAAAAAAGTAATTTACAATGAATATATCTTACAACTGGCTGAAAGACTACCTGACTTTCGACATGAACCCCGACGAAACGGCGGCTACACTCACTTCCATCGGACTGGAAACCGGTTCGGTAGCTGAAATCGAAACCGTCAAAGGTTTTCCGGAAGGGCTTGTGGTTGGCGAAGTATTGACCTGTACGGATCATCCTGATTCCGACCATCTTCATCTCACTACCGTGAATATCGGCGACGGCGAACCGTTACCCATCGTTTGCGGAGCGCCCAACGTGGCTGCCGGACAGAAAGTGATCGTTGCACCCATCGGAACGGTACTGCATCCTGGCGACAGGGAGCTGAAAATAAAGAAAGGGAAAATACGGGGCGCAGAATCATACGGCATGATCTGCGCAGAAGACGAGATAGGTCTCAGCGCCGACCATTCAGGCATCATCACGCTTCCCGCCGATACGCCGGCCGGACTGCCTGCAAAAACTTATTACAATATATCGAACGATTATATCTTCGAGGTAGATATAACGCCGAACCGTGTCGACGGCACATCGCATATCGGCGTCGCACGCGATCTGGCAGCCAGGCTGAAACAGGACGGCAGACCGTTTACTTTTAGTAAACCTGACGTCGAGGCTTTTCACATCGGCGATCCGGTCGCGCCCATAACGGTCGAAGTGGAAAATACGGAGGCTTGTTTGCGGTACTCCGGCGTTACGATACGCGACGTGACCGTGAAAGAAAGCCCCGACTGGCTCAAAAACAGGCTCTCAAGTATCGGACTGCGTCCGATCAACAACATTGTCGATATTACCAACTTCGTACTGCACGAACTGGGACAGCCGCTGCACGCTTTCGATGCAGCCAAAATTAAGGGCGGCAGGATTGTTGTCCGTACGATGCCTGACGGCTACAGATTCGTTACGCTCGACGGAGTGGAACGGACGCTGACCGGACAGGACCTTATGATCTGCGACATGGAAGAACCGATCGCTATCGGCGGTGTGTTCGGAGGCCTGGATTCGGGCGTGACGGAGGATACCAAAACCGTTTTTTTGGAATCAGCCTGCTTCAATCCTGTCCGGGTACGGAAAACTGCGCGCCGTTTTGGCCTCAACACCGATGCTTCCTTCCGCTTTGAACGCGGTTTAGACCCGAATCAAACGGTGTACGCACTCAAACGGGCGGCCATCCTGATGCAGGAAATAGCCGGAGGCGTCATCGCCGGTGATATACAGGACGTCTATCCCCGGATCGTCGAGCCTTTTCCGGTCGACGTCGCCTACAGGAAAATTCATTCGCTGACAGGCAAACAGATACCCGTCGAAACGATCAAAGATATCCTGACATCGTTAGAAATAACCATCGTTTCCGAAACGGATGAAGGGTTGTCGCTAAGCGTTCCGGCATATCGTTACGACGTCCGCCGCGATGTGGATGTCATTGAAGAAATCCTGCGTATCTACGGATATAATAATATAGAATGTAACGACTATGTTCATGCTTCATTAAGCTATCAGACATTGACTGATAAAGGCTACAAGCTGGAAAACATCATCTCCGAACAGCTGTGCGGAGCGGGCTTTAACGAAATCATCAATAATTCGCTTACCCGTTCGACGTATAATGATGAACCGGCAAGCGGCATCATGCTGGAAAACCCGCTCAGCGCCGACCTGAACATGATGCGCCGGACGTTACTCTTAGGCGGCTTGCAAAACATTGAATTTAACATCAGGCACAAACATAAAAATATCCGTTTTTTTGAGTTTGGAAACTGTTATGTCCGCAATGTTGAAAATAAAAAGGAGGGCGACCCCCTTTCGGCGATCAGCGAGGACTGCCGGCTTGGGTTATGGATTACGGGCAAACGGGTCGAAAACAGTTGGGCGCATCCCGACGAGGCCTCTTCGGTTTTTGAACTGAAAGCGCATGTCGAAAATATTTTGCGCCGGTTGGGTATCCGTCCGGAAACACTTGTTATGAGCGGTATCTCCGACGATGTTTTTTCGTCGGGTATGTCGATCGTAACGCGAGCCGGCAAATCACTGGGCGTTTTTGGCGCGGTTCATCACAGGTTACTGAAAAAATCGGACATCAACCAGGAGGTGTTTTTCGCCGAACTGTTGTGGGACACCCTGATAAAAGATATTCACAAAGAACAGATTACATTCAGGGATATCCCGAAATTTCCGGAAGTCAAACGCGACCTCGCTTTGCTTGCGGACAAAAGCGTCACTTTTGCCGATATCAGGCATATCTCATTCCAGTGCGAGCGTCAATTACTGCAAGACGTCGTATTGTTTGATGTGTATGAAGGGAAGAACCTGCCCCCGGATAAAAAGTCGTATGCAGTCAGTTTCTATCTGCAAGACAAAGAAAAAACGCTGAACGACCACCGGATTGAAGCCATCATGTCGAAAATCCAACAGAAACTGGAAGAAAAACTCGGCATAAAACTGAGGTAGTTTAGAGTAGGAAAAATTCGTAATTCGTAATTCGTAATTAAAAAATATATTATGGGAAGAGCTTTTGAATACAGAAAGGCAAGAAAAATGAAGCGGTGGGGCAACATGGCCCGTGTTTTCACGAAATTAGGTAAAGAGATCATGATGGCTGCCAAGTCAGGCGGCGCTGATCCTGAAACCAATCCACGCTTACGGGTATTGATGCAAACAGCAAAAAAAGAAAACATGCCGAAAGATAACGTGGAACGCGCCATTAAAAAAGCAACCTCCAAGGATTCTACCGACTTCAAGGAAATGAATTACGAAGGCTATGGTCCGTACGGTATTGCCATCTTCGTCGAAACCGCAACCGACAACACCACGCGTACCGTAGGGAATGTGCGCAGTTATTTCAATAAGTCCGGCGGTTCGTTAGGCACATCCGGTTCACTGGAATTTTTATTCGACCATAAATGTGTGTTTCATATCGTAAAAAAAGAGGGGCTCTCTCTGGAAGACCT
>Ga0099364_10006984_pt1 | contig 16264 bp, 12 predicted proteins | sample TergutTh196P3_FD_73070 | JGI IMG/M metagenome (GOLD analysis project Ga0099364, IMG submission 73070) | Microcerotermes parvus P3 segment gut microbial communities from Pointe-Noire, Republic of the Congo - Th196 P3 | ecosystem: Host-associated > Arthropoda: Insects > Digestive system > Gut ...
AACACATCACAACCACCAATAAAACAGAAATCACTTTCTTCATATCAAGTACGCTCCATTTCATAATCTTATAAGACTGATTTATCTACTTCCTTTAATTCTGTTCCACGCCTTATACTCCCAATCAATCGGGCATCCAACAACCTGCTCTCGTAATTCTTCTTGAAATCCGATATAGTCAGGATACTCCCAACGACTCCAAGGTTTTACATCTGTTATTCGATCATTAACAATTCTACGAGGTAATGAAATCCCAAAGTCTATTAAAGCCGCTTTCATAATTCTACTGTCTACAGGGACGTGCAGACATTTTCTGATTGACTCAAAAGATTCGTCCCATCGCTCCATAACAAGCATATTCTTTATAGTCATGTTGAGCCACTTCTGAGAAAGCCCATATGTGAAGCCGTTTTTCATCCACTTTACCCATTTGGGAATGTCATGTTTATTCGATTCTTCACAGATTTTCTCGCAGGTTTCCTTGTGCCAGACATCAAAACCCCCTTGTTCGGTCAACTTACGCTTGAACAAATCATCGACACAACTGGTAATCAGCGCCGATATACACTCTCGATAAGCCTTTTTTTCCAGTGGGGGCATTTTCCCGATCCCCGCAAGGTTTCGTTGTATGTCCCTATACGCCGTATTGGAACAAACTTCGATCGAACGCTCCTTACCTCCAAAGAGCCGTGTGAGGAAGCCCTCGAATGACCTGTCCTCTACAGTCAGTGGGTACATACGTTCTAAAAATTCTAAGTTTTGATTCTTAGCCATCTTTGTCCTCCAACTGTTATTTTTTACCATCTAAGAGTATTATACCAGTCTGCAAGAATATTGCAATACTTTATCCTTGCAATTCAATTCTATATTCCACGACATACAGAATGCATAATTAAGTAAAAAGGAGTGCATTTTGTATGTTTAAGATACAGAAGGGCTATGATAGCGAGAGTAAAACCTTTCGCCTACCCATCGAACTCACGGAGCGTTTGGAAATTTTGGCTACAAGAAACAAGATTTCTTTGAATCAACTGGTTATTCAATGCCTGAACTACGCAATCACAAATCTTGAAGATACTGAAAGTGAGGACAAAGAGCAAAATACCCCTGACCCGCCACAGTCAGAGGATTAATCATAGATGTACTATGTAATGCTTTCATATATAAGGTACAATCAGACAGTATTCAATCATCGAATATAGCATCTATCTTGCTCCGAAAAATAATATCTTTCACTTCTTCAACACAACCATCGACATCTTCGAGAATCGCACTGCCCCAAAACCTGACAACAATCCACTCTGAGTTAGTCAGATTCGCTCCTGTTTCATTGTCACGAGTTATATTTCGCTCGATTTTCTTGATCCAGTATTCACGATTGCTCTTAATGCTAGATTTTTTCTTTTCCCAATCTTTCCCATGCCAGAAATCCCCATCGCAAAATATTGCGATTTTGTGTTTTGTTATGGCAATGTCAGGCGTTCCGGGCAGCTTCGAGTAGTTTTTCCTGTATCGGATTCCGGAATGCCATAATGCTTTTCGCAATTTCACTTCAATCGTAGTGTCCTTGCTTCTAATTCGGCTCATGGTGAGTCTGCGTCTCTCATCATTGGTAGGTGCATAACTACTCATACGATTAACTCCAAATTGCTTAATGCTTTGTTCTTTAATATCAACTCTTGGTAATCTGTAAATGATTAGCAAGAAACCGTTTATATATTATATTGACAATTTCGGAAATAACTGTATTATTTTAGATGTGATATACGGTTGCATATGTATGTGCTTCTATATTCCAAAGGAAGCTTTAGTATATCCGCCATTATAATGAAAGCGAGGACCATTTATGACAAAACAGGAGCTATTCACCGAACGGAGAAAACGTGTCGATGCCGCGCTCAATCTCAAAGAATATGACCGCGTGCCGATTGCGCCAAAACTGGGGTTTTTCTATGGCTCAGCATATGACATATCCAGCTATGCATTGCTGACGGATCTTCGAAACGTAATTCCCGGAGTCAAAGCGTATCTTGATGAATATCAACCCGATATCGTATGGCCACCCGCTGTTTACCCCGCTCTGGCTGCAAAAGCAATTGGATCGGACTGGATTAAATTCCCGGGTTACGAAGATGGCCTTGGACTCAACGAACCATATCAGATACTGGACGGGGAATATATGTCCGAAGATGAATACCGTGAGTTTTGCTTTGACCCAACCCATTTCATCCTTACGAAATGGTTCCCGCGCAGAAACAAAAATCTCGCTGGGCTCAGCAAAATAAACCTTCAAAATCCGATTGAGTTTGGAATGTTCTCCGCAATGGCGCCATTTGCTGACCCCGAAGTCATTCAAGCACTCGACGCCTTGACCCAAGCGGGCAAACACTCTCTACAATGGCTCATTGCAGGGGGAGAGATTTGCGGCATTATTGAAGAAGAAGGCTATATACTCGGTCCGCAAGTCGGAACGACATGCCCGTTTGATATGCTGGCTGATACATTTCGCGGCATGATAAACACAATAGTGGATGTCAAGGAAAGACCTGACGAACTGCTCGAAGCAATTAACGTAATGCAAGAGATAATGATGAAAAACGCAATAGAATCTGCCGTGCAACTAGGGCGCGAGTTCTTCTTGATACCGCTGCATATGGGTGTCGATGAATTCATGAGTCCTGCGGATTACGCAAAATTCTATTGGCCGGGGCTCAAAGCTCTAATCATGCTCTGCATTGACAACGGTATCACACCTTACATTTTCACAGAAGGCAACTACAACACCAGACTTGAGCAACTATGCGATGTTCCTCCGGGCAAGGTCGTATATATGTTCGAGAAAGTCGATATGAAAAGAGCAAAGGAAACTGTCGGGAAAGTTGCTTGCATAAACGCTAACCTGGCGACTTCAACGCTTATGTTCGGTACTCCGGAGAAAGTCTCTGATGAAACCAAGAAACTCCTTGATATTTGCGCTCCGGGTGGCGGTTTCATGATGGATACATCAATTCCCGTTGATAAGTGTCCAAAAGAGAACTTACATGCCATGTTTGACACAGTATTGAAATACGGAACGTATTAAACTATGGTACACTAGATACCACCGTCATCGAAGAGTTTTAATGAAGTATCATTCTACACAGAAATGCATAAAGATTCTTCGGTCGCAAACTCCCAGAAAATGAAAATGATAATCTCAGGGGATGTTGCTTCGATTAGCAGCATCCTCTGATTTATCATGCTCATAACAGTAATCAAATATGATTGTGGTTCACGATGACAACGAGTCCATGCCTAAGGGCATACGAACAGTTCCATCCGGGTAATACAAGACATTAAAGTAATCATATGCGGTGACTGCGTCAGAATAGTTGAGCCTGTTGCTGACGATTGTTTTTATACTCTCAACATACTCATCAATCATATCTTCGGGAAACTCAATGCCGTCAGCGGGCGTGAATAACCCTCTTGGAGCATGATAGTAGCCATAATCTGTTTTCCAGCTACGGTCGAGCCAAAACACCAAAGGCATAGCATCGGAAAAGATGTCGCGTCCTGCAAACATACGCGAATCAAACTCCAAGCCAAATAGATTCAGCAGTGTTGGCAATATGTCCAGAGAGAATGTCGGAGAACTAATTTCCGTAGATAGATGCGCATACTCGTTTTCAAGGCAGCCTGACCAGATTATGAGCGCATTCTGATCCCTGTCCGCACTCGTCTCAACTCTATGTCCGAAAAGCTCGCTTAGGTACTCTCTGTCGGTCCCCCACGATTCGCTCCAGTCAAGGCCATAAGGGTAATGGTCGGCAGATAAAGCGATTACGGTATCGTTAATGATGCCTGCGGCTTCGAGCTGCTCGACAATATACTGCAGTGCATACTCGAGTTCTAGGTTTGCCGCATGATATGCGCGAATTGTATTTGACATCAGCGAGTACTGTTCGGGAAAGGCATCCCAGTTTTTATCTGACATAGCATTAAAAGCTCGAGAATATGTCGCATGACCGCTGATTGTCATGTAGTAAACGGAAAACGGTTGATTGTCAATATAGTGCGGGAGTGAGAATTCCATCATATCCAGATCGCTGATTGGCCATCTATGCGGAACCTGACCTTCCATCCCGCTGCCGATAGCCATGAAATATGAGTAGCCAAACTTTGTATGCGTATTATCGCGATTATAGTATGTGTGAGACCCATTATGGTATGAAGCGGTGAAATATCCAAGCGCAGTCAGTTTATTGCTAATCGCGTAACTTAAGTTCTGATTGGCAGCCATCAAGATATTCCTGGAACCCGACACCGGCGCCAATCCCGTCAACACAGAGTATTCACCGCTTGATGTGCTGCCACCCCATGCAGGCTGATAATAGTCGGAGAAATATAATCCACTATGGACAAGTCTATATAATGTCGGAGTCATTACAGGATCGACAACTACACCATTGAACCCTTCCGCAGTGATTAGTATCAAGTTCTTCCCTTCAAATATACCGGTATACTCGCTCTGTCTGCTGGCGCTTATGCTTGCAATGTACTCAGTTATGGCGCGGATTCTCTGGTTGCTCTCATTAGCAATAATTGTTTCAAAATCGAAATTCGCTTCATTGTAGCCATATTCGACCGGGGGTTGCGGCTCAGGTTCATCTTCTGAGTCTGTAGTATCTGATATCGGCATCATGGTTTCATTGTCATGTGTCGGTTCCGGAGTATTTAGGTCGTCTAACCTCGGTGGTATCGGAAGTTGTTGCAAATCCAGTGATGGTACGTCCATGACAAACACTGCGTCGGTGGAGTTATTGCCAAATATACTATATCGTATATCCAGTCCCAAACCAGTCATTATTCCCAATCGTCTGCTGGAGTTGTCAAAATTATACTCGGTGTAATATGCTGCCTGCTCCCCGCCTTTTTGGTTCACAATTATCATACCAAAAATGATGAACATAGAAGCAACATATACCAGCGTGGATAACCTTGCAATGCGTTTCTGTTTCTTTATTGTCTCGAATGGAAAAATCTTTCCGGTAAAGAATATGAATATCGCAAGAGGCAGAAAAAAGGCGATTATTACAGGTATTCCCGATGTGATCGTTGAAACAATTGTTGAACTGAATTCACCGACCACATGTCCGACTCCGGCAAGGACTGTATCAAAACTCATGAATACTTTGTATGTTGAATACATAAAGTATTCAAAACAATTTATAAGGCAACAGATGCCAAGTAATGTAGCCGCAACTATACGGCTTATTGTCCGTTTATTGATGATTAGTGCAATTGCGCTTATCACAAATCCAACAATAAAGTTTTTAAGTAGCGCGTAATGCAAGCCGGGCAAAAAATCATATCCGCATAATAATCGCAGCAATATTTCCATATATGCAAGAGATATTGGCACGAATGCATAATGCAGCGTAGTTCTCAGAACCTCTCTCACCGATATTTGTTTTAGTTTTTCTGATACGTCGCCACTATAAGTTTGAATGTATCCCAAAACGCCGGATATTATGGGTACTCGTTGAATCATAAATTATTCCTACCAATTTTCCTTGCGAGCTGTCGCAATCGTATTATGCTGCCAAAATAGTTGTAAATGGATTATAGAATCTACCTTTGTTTATTATAAGAGTCAGTATGGATAACAACAAAAATACCAGACTCATAATAACAACGATTATATCCGACTTCGTGAAATTACGCATTGAATACCACGTTCTCATTTCGCCCCTGCCAAACCCGCGCAATTCCATTGCATTGCTAATCAGCTCGATTCGTTCGAGGCTTGAAAAGACCAGAGGGAACAATATCGTCAGCATCCCTGCAAATCGCGCTCCAAGGGATGCTTTTCTTGATATATCAACCCCCCGTGCTTGCTGCGCTTGACTGATTTCTCTATATGACCGTTGTACATCCGGTATATACCGCAGTGATAAAGAAACTGCATATGCTATCTTATAATGCACTTTCACTTTATTAAGTGATGATGCGAACTCCCCGGGCTCTGTTGTTAAGAAAAAAACGAGGGCCATTGGCATTACTGCAAAGTATTTCAACGTTACGTTTAGTTGGTAGAATAGTTGCTCTGCTGTTACTTTGTACCGGGTCGTCAGTGACAGCAATTCATTTCGTGTCCCATATATGCTCACGCCATGTTCAGGCGCGAATAAGTAGATTGCGATGTTATTGATCACTAAAAATGCGGAGAGAAGGAGGATTATTCTCTTTAGTTCTGATAGTTTTAGCTTTGACATTGCAAACAGCCAGATTGATACCGCAATTACGAGCAGTAAAAACCGTGTATCAAATGTAATCATGGCAGCAATACTGAGCGTCATCGCAAGCAATAACTTTGAAGCTCCGGTAAGGCGATGTATTGACGAGTCTCTCGGTATATAGCCGAAAACAGTCAATTTTGTCTCCTCCCTATGTGTCTAAATACGCTTGGATAAAAGCTATCGTATCATCTATTCCGCATATTCGGGAAAAATCGTATAGACTTGTCTCCCTGAGATTCGCTTTCGCTGCCATAACAGGGTCGGCAAGCACTTTGTAAGCCGGACAATCTGCAATCAATTTTCCATCAGTAAACACAAGTGAGCGTTTTGCATACTCGAGGCATAAATGCATATCATGCGTAATTAGCAGCACTGTGATTCCGTGTTGATTGAGGCTGACAAGAAATTCCATGATTTCCGTGTAATGGCGCCAGTCCTGTCCTGCCGTTGGTTCATCGAGAATTATCATTTGGGGCTCGAGCGCAAGCGCATCTGCGATGGTGACTCGTTTCTTTTGCCCATAACTGAGAGCAGAGATTGGCCAGTTGCGAAACCTCGTCAACCCGCAAATCTCTAAAACGTGATCAATACGTTGAGAAATTTCGTTCTCTGAATATCCCCTTACTCTGAGACCTAATGCTACTTCATCATATATCAGAGGTTTACAAATCATATGGTTTGGGTTTTGCATGACATAACCAATGCGCATCGCTCTTTCCGGTATTGTTAAACCCGTCATGTCTTCGCCATTGTATAGGAGGTTGCCCGCCTCAAGCTGTTCAAAGCCGACAATAACTTTTGCCAATGTACTCTTGCCGGCTCCGTTTGCTCCCACAATTGCTGTCATTTCACCGGCATAGAGTTTAAAGCTGACATCATCAAGCGCGACCGTATCGGTATTAGTATATGAAAATCGGATGTTTTGGGCTTCGAGTAATGGTGTATCAGTATGTGATATATTTGAGGGTAGATTATTGTTTTGCTTAACAGTTTCCATCCACGATCGTACATGCTTTTTTTCATTCTCACTCAAGCTAATCGAATCGAGACTTCCCGGTTGGTGCTCGCGAGTGAGACTCACACCCGAGCGTTCAAGCGCAAGTATATAGAGAGGTTTACGAATGCCTGCTCCAACTAATTTTTCTGAGATAACAATCTCATCCGGGGAACAGTCAGCGATAATGCGCCCCTCGTTGAGCAATATCACTCGATCTATCTTGTTTTTAAGCACATCTTCGATGCGATGCTCGATAATGATTACTGTGCAACCGGTCCGGGTTGCAATTTCATCGATTAGAGCAATTGCGCGTTTTCCGGTGACCGGGTCGAGCGCGGCAAGTGGTTCGTCCAGCAGCAGGATCGGCACGTTTTCAATCAGTATTCCTGCCATGCTGACTCGTTGCTTTTGCCCTCCTGATAGAAGCGAGGGCGCGTGAGATAGATACCCGTCAGCTCCTACTAACTGTGCTGCTTTTCTGACACGTTCTCTCATCTCGTCAAGTGGTCGAGATTTGTTTTCAAGCGCAAAGGCGATATCCTCGCCGCTCGATAATCCGATAAACTGTCCGTCAGTGTCTTGCAGCACTGTTCCCACGAGTTCAGACATTTGAAATATGCTCTTTGGTTTGGTTCCGTTGACTTGAAGGCTTCCGGTGATTATTCCCTTGCTGTTAAAGGGAACCAGACCATTCAGGCAGCTTCCAAGCGTACTTTTCCCACTGCCTGACGGTCCTGCGATCAGTATACGTTCTCCGGCTTTTATGCGAAGGTTGATGTTGTGGAGAGTCGGGTATTTTTGTTCTCTGTACTGAAAGGTAAAATCGGTGAACTCAATGAGTGGTTGTGTCACTTCTTCGGTTCTCTTAGTCAAGGCTTCCGGTCTTTACCTTGGTTTTTGAGTATCCGACCAGCAGTAGCGTTCCGACTATTGCCGTAATGATAAAGTTGCTGGTGCCTGCTATCAAGCCTTGCAAAAATACTTTATCCGCTGGTTCTGCATAGATGATTATGTCAAGTATCGGTGCTATCGCACACCAGGAGATTGCGTGGACAATGAGATTTCCTATGATAAAGCGGAGTATGTCCGTTTTACCGAATAGTCCTTCTTCGATTCTTTCGCTTTTTTGCACAAAGCCTCCTAGTAGGCCAACGATGCCGCTTGCGATTACCCAGCTCCACCAGATTCCCCATCCAAATGATAGATCGGTTAGTGCATGGCCTATCAGTGCGATGAGTATTCCGCATATCGGGCCGAATACTGCTGCAAAGAAGCCTAGTACTGCATATTGAAATGAGATGTATGTGTTTGGAAAGACTGGTATCGATGCGAACCTCGCCAGTAGAAAGAATACGGCTGCTCCTATAGCTGTTGCTACTATATGTTTTACGCCAAATTTCATACAGATCCCTCCAATTTTATTTGGAGCCGTTTCGTTGTCGCTCCTTTTCTTATTCTACCTATTGCTTTAACTTCTGTCAACCATATCATTCATGTTAAATCGGTATTGATACTTTGCTAATATTGGAGTATACTGCACTTAGAACGTTGAGAGGATAATCTGTAATGGAGCAAAAACAAAAAAGGAATTTGAATAACATTTCGTTTGTCAATCTATTATTCTTCATGTCAGCTACTCTTATGCTATTCGTATCAGTGATATTCACGCTATATACCGACCGGATGGAAGAAACATTGCAAACAAGCATCAGCAGCCACCTGATTGCAGCCGCAAACGCAGCATCGACAATGCTCACTGTGGAAGAACTGGACTTGTTCCATACGGAAGACGACATGGCAAGGCCTGAGTGGGAGTCGATCAGAACCAGACTGCAGAAGTTTGCCTCTGACTACAAGGTTCTTTATGTTTACTACTGGCGGTATAACGATGATGGACGGATACAATACATCATTGATAATGACGAAGACCCTGAATACATGGTAACACCGGATTTGTACTTCGACATTGAGAGCGACCCGGCAACCGCCGAAGCAGTACCGGTCATCATGGAAGGAAATACGTGGGCATCGGATCTTGGCATATACACTGCAACATGGGACGGCTTGATCAGCGGTCTCGCACCGGTGTTTCGCGATGACGGATCCGTATACTGCGCAGCGGGAGTCGATTTGAGCGACGAAATTATACTAACGGTTCAAAACAACATACGAATTATCAGATCCGTACAAATTATCTCCTTGTTTATATCCATAATGTCCGGATTTTTAGCCTTTCAGCAATACCGTAAGAAAGCAATACAAAGCGAAAACGCGAATAAATCCAAGAGTCAATTTCTCTCAACGATGAGCCATGAAATGCGTACACCTCTCAATGCAATAATAGGCATGACAGCAATAGCGAAAAAAACTACGGATGCAGAGGGTAAAAACCACGCACTAGGCAGAATTGAAGATGCATCCTCGCACTTACTTGGCTTAATAAACGATGTGCTTGATATGGCAAAAATTGAGGCAAACAAACTGGAATTATCACTTGTTGAGTTTGAGTTAGCAAAAGTGTTGCAAAATGCTTTAGCAATAACGAACTTCCGCGTGACCGATAAGCAATTGAGTCTCGCAGTTGACGTAGACGATACCATTCCACGATATGTCATCGGAGATGATCAGCGTCTTGCGCAGGTGATAGCAAACCTTATGTCAAACGCCGTAAAGTTCACTCCTGAGGGAGGGAATATACATTTCAAGGCATCACTCATAGCTGAGAATGAAGGAGTATGTGAGCTTCAAATCTCAGTTGAAGATAGCGGAGTTGGCATATCGCCTGAACAACAAGGGCGAATGTTTCATGCTTTTGAGCAAGCGGAAAGTGGTACAAGCCGCGAGTATGGCGGAACGGGGCTTGGGCTTGCCATATCAAAGCGAATTGTTGAACTTATGGGCGGCAGAATTTGGGTCAACTCAGAGTTAGGGAAAGGCTCAACCTTTACATTTACTGCTAAAGTTCAAAAGAGCGAAAAAAGCTCGGAATCCGAAGATTCCGAGGCAGTTTGCATAGATAACAATTTAATCACGGATACAAACGTCAGCGCAAGCACCAAAACCGGTAAAAATACAGGCATTTATGCAGACAAAAAGATGCTGCTGGTGGAGGATATTGAGATTAACTGTGAAATCCTAATGGCTCTGCTTGAAGACACAGATCTGTCGATTGACTGTGCAGGAAACGGTGAAGAAGCGCTTGAAATAATGAAAAATTCTCCTAATAAGTATGACATTGTGTTTATGGATGTCCATATGCCAAAGATGGACGGTTTAGAGGCGACGCGGAGAATACGCGCTCTGCCTGATATGAAAAATTCCAACCTGCCGATAATTGCGATGACTGCGAATGTGTTCAAAAGCAACATCGAAGACTGCCTGGAAGCCGGAATGAATGATCACTTGGGAAAGCCTCTTGATATGGATAGAGTTCATGAGGTTCTCCGAATGTACCTCAACTAGCGTCCTATGTATTCTTGTTCATTGACCAAATCGAGCGGGACTTTTTTGCCCAGTTGAGTAAACTTTTGCATCACATATGACAACTGCTTGTCTCGCTTGATTTGATTCGTGTTGTAACGGTTAACTAAGTTTGAAAACTGTGGATTGCTCATCAGCTTTTCGCGAATAGCACTCGGGAACGGACAGTAAGTAAACATCATCCGCCGAACATGCTTATTAAGCCTGGATATTCCGTTTGACTCATAGTTGATCCAGTCAGCATAGTAGGAGGAGAACACAGTTTTATAGTTATTACGCGAACGAACAAGCATATTCCTGATTGTCTCCTTTGCCTCTGAGGAAAGCTCACGGTTCGATTTATAAAACTGCAGATAATCACAAAACTCGCTTGTGATCGACGGGTCTGTCAGGTCGTTCCATCGAGCTCCTTGTATACGCTTGCACAACTCCCAGCGGAACTCGCTTGTCAGGCGAACAAACATCGCCTTCAAATCATTCTGGAGGAACATTGGAACAAACATCCGTGATGGGGTGTTTCTTTTTCGCCCTTCAATATCTTGCCACATAATACCGCGCATTCCGACATTAGGCATGAGGATTATATCCGGCATCACTTCTACATGGAGTGTTTCCTTACCTGTGCTTGATGAGCCTCCCAATTCCGAGAACTCGAACATCATTGGCCGATAATACGCGGTGAAATCAACTCTGACAATATCGTCAATCGTACTGCTTACGGACTCTGTTGTGAGGAGCGTTGCATCAAGCGAACGTTGAACGGTATGCGCAGAAAAGACAGGGCAATATGTTGAAGGAGTACCATATGTAACCTTATTTGTGACGGGGAACACATTCTCAAGCTCAAAAAACAGTTTTCTTTGACTGTCTGCCATAAGCTGCCTCACATCAGAAGCGCTGAGATCCTCCGAAACCTTCAAGCCTTGAACATATGTCGGATAGTCTTCATCAAGCTCGCTGCGGCATGGTTCCTTCTCCCCGTTATATATTGCCGTGAGCCATTCTGTGATCGTATATATGCCCCTGCTCGGATCGCCTTTGTGAGAGTCGGCTATTGAGTACAAATAGTCGGCATTATCGAGCCCCGCGAGTTCAGCGTCAACATATCCGAAATTGAGGAACATCTTAATGATTGTTGGTGGAGCAGCATCAGCAAGACTCTTGACAAATACATTTCGGTATAGTTCATAAAACATAGCCGTCAGTTGCTTTCGCAGGCTATAAACGGAATCTTCCGCGCTGCCTTTGTCTGAAACTGCCGTGTACTCCGCGATATTTCTGGTGAATCTGTTGCATAGTTCATCGGAGCATTCTGAGTATTCGAGTATGACATTCAAGGAATCTGATAAGCTGCGATTGACACCTGAGGCAATTGGTACATCAGTTTCCGTCATTGACATCCTTTTGCTGTTCAGTGTTTCATTGTATGCTGATAATCGCGACTGATAATACTCATTGTCTATGCATGAAAAACTCTCCATAAGCCTTGTCAAGCGTGACATTAATTGACCGACAGCTGCATCAGAGCCTTTTATGTTAATGGACTCAACATGCAGCTGCGATATTATTGAGAACAGGTCGTGTCCTGATGCATCCAGGAATACCGGTGATATCCCATCGAGATACTTCTCGTAGTCTTTACAAGCGTTAATGGCATTATCGGCATCTTCTGCCGCTTTTCTGATAAAGCCAATCGCTATCCCGGGTTTATTGCTGAATACATCCTTGTGCAGGGCTTGGTCAAGGTAGTTTATATCCATGTAGTAGGTGCATACCCAGTCGTCAATTAGGTCAAGTCCGGAAAATGGTTTTGCGTCTGTAACTCCCGTGAGCGTTTTTGTTGAATATGCAAATCGGGTACACAAATCCTCATATTGCGGGTAGAGTTCTTTGATGGCTTCGAATGCTCTGTCTGTCTCATTTTTTAGCGTGATTTTATACTGTAGCAGATTAATGATCCGTCGGCACATTGAGCACACCATCAGATATGCGACACCCGCTTTTTCATAAAACAGCGTTTCCAATGCACTGAGATTTTTATATGGATAAGTCGCAAGAGACACGTCCGTCGTCGCTACATATGAGCAGCTATATATACCCACGCTCAGATCACATATTCCAAGCATATCGCCTTGTTCATATGAAAATGTCCGTTTCTCAGATATTGCTTCAGCGCTGCCGCTCGTAATAATCAGTATCTGTGATATTGGATCGCCCGTTTTACATATTATAGAACCTTTTTCATAATTTAGATAATCCATGTTATACCTCGTTAGTTATATGTTACAAGCTCTGTCATAAGCAGTGAAGTTCGCATCCATGATATTCCCAACTTCATTGCAATCTCCGACATAATAAACATCAGGCATGAGTTCAAAAAACCTATCGCGCATCTCGTTGTTAGGTTTCATACCCAAAGCTTCAACGACATAATCAGCTTCCAGAGTTCTATATTTCCAGTCTTTCCCCTCAATCTCAACACCGTTGTCACTGATTGACCTGACGATGTGATCACCAATTGACGTGATCTTATGCTCATCGAACAGATATAGGATCATGTTACGTGTTATGTCATGAGCTTCACTTGCGAAATCAGCAGCAGGAATCATATCCACGATTGTCACCTCGCATCCTTGCATGGCAAGCGCGATTGCGGATTCGCTCCCTGACAAACCTCCGCCTAATACAACGACTTTGCCGGAGACGCTCTTGCGTCCTGAATCGACATCCAGCACATTAATGACATTATCTCTATCGAGTCCGGATATATCAGGTCTCCCCGGTACTGACCCAACGGCAACGATGATAGCATCAGGGTTTTCATCCATAACAAGCTTGGCTGTAGCTTCCGTATTGAGTCGAATATCGGCTCCGCATTCCATTGTTTCCCGCTCGATCCATTGCGTATAACTCAATAAATCGTCTTTAAATGGCAGTTTATTCACGTCATTGAGCAGGCCGCCAAGCTTACCGCTTCGTTCAAAAAGTACGACATCATGCCCTTTCTCCGTGAGCGCTCTTGCTGCTCCGGTACCGGCAACGCCGCCGCCGATTACAACTACCTTCTTTTTTACATTTGCAGGCCATGGTTTCTTATATCGTGCTGTCCTCGCGAGCGATGGATTGACAGCGCAATGGATATGTGATCCATATCCACCCGCGCAGCACCAGCAACGTAAACATGGCCTCACTGTCTCCGGTTTTCCACGATATGATTTTATGAGCATTTCAGGATCACTAAGCAGAGCGCGCGCCATTGCTACCATATCAGCGCTCCCCTCAGCAATAATCTGTTCAGCTAAGTCAGCAGAAGTAATGCTCCCGACTACGCTCACCGGGATATGAATATCAGGGCACTGCTTCACAGCGCGGGATAAATGCACATTTGATGCTTTCGGCCTGAAATATGGAGGCATCGTATAAAACTGATATCTCGGATCGACGATTAGACCTGCTGAGACATTGACAAGATCGATATACTCCTGCGCAATTTTCAAAAACGCTATCACATCATCGATTTTCATACCGCCTTCGGTCATCTCATCGCCGCTGATCCTCATTTCCAGAATGAAATCATTGCCGACGGCTTCCCTCACTGCCTTAATCAGCATCATCGGGAATCGGCAACGATTCTCGAAGGTTCCACCGTATATGTCTGTTCTCTTGTTCACAAGCGGAGAGAGGAATTGAGCGATAAGGTTGCCATGAGCTGCATGGATGAGCACACCATCAAACCCGCACTTCTTAAGCCTTACCGCACAATCGACATAACAACCAATAACATGCTCAATATCGCGTTGGTCCATCTCCTTGACATAAGGGTGCCTGCCCGGAATCGGAAAACTGGATGGAGCTAATGCATCGGGGACTCTGATAAGCTCGGGATCAGCTCCGCGCCCCGCATGGACAAGCTCGACTGAAAGTTTTGCTCCATGCCGATGTGCAGCTTCCGCCATCATGACAAGCCCCGCTATCTTGAACTCGTCTGTCACATCGAGTTCACTGCGGAAATCCGCTCCAGTCTCAAGATCAACAGGCGTCGCGCCCAAATGAATGAGTGCAACGCCTGTTTCTGCTTGGCTTTCCACGAAGTCGATGTACCCTTGTGTCGCTTCCCCTGCGAAGTTTGTCATATCGCAGACCATGGGTGCGAACTCCACACGGTTTTTCAATGTTGTGTGACCTACATTGAGCGGAGTGAATAAGTGCTTGTAGTTGTTGAAAGTTGCCATGCTATTCCCCATCCCTTCATTATCTTTTAATAATATGCCTTCCGATTATCCCTATGGATAACTTCCTTATATCTGTCACTGTTACAAATAAGCCCTCATATTCTCTGAGTAATTCTATTGCACATGGAAGATCCCTTCTTTGAATTTTTATGCTGACGGACTGTTTACGCCCATCCAGACCCTCGCAATAAAACGTTGTTACACCGAATCCTTGCTCCCGGAAATCATTCGTAATCTTTTGCGCTACATCGACCTCAGCGATTACTTCGATTTGCGACAGACCAAGCGCCAGCTTATCCTCGATTGTAATACCCATGAATATGCCGACTGCGAATGCCAAACCAAATGCGACTGCACGCAGCGGATCCTCGGAAATACCAAGTAATACAGTGCTAGTTACAATAATCCATATGCAAATCTCCACAGCTCCTAAGAGGCTAGCAACCAGCCGATTACCTCGAGCTGTCAACACGACCCTGACAGTAGAAATCGCTACTTCACACAACTTACCAAAAAAAATCAATATATAAATCATAACTAACACAACCTAAGCGACCATATGATGAAAGTAGAGCTAAATAATTAGGAGACAACGCTCCGTGAACTGTATCATAAATAGCTTTGCAATTTAGATACTATGAATTAATCGTGTATGCCGTCAGCGACGGCATATGCGCATGGTGCAATAACTGCGTAGCAGGTATTGCACCATGTTGTTCTGACGTATTCATCAGAATATATCTTTTAGCATGGAAGTACTGTTTGAGTTGCTTCGCATAATACTCGCTTTCCATAACATATGTGAATCCGCATTTTTCGATGACTCGCCTAGAGCGGTTATTGTCAACAAAATGACCGCAGGCGAGCGCATCAACATCAAGATCGGTGAAACAGAAGTCTATGACCACCCGCACGGCTTCCGTTGTAAAACCATGGCCCCAGTAATCCTTTGACAAGACATACCCAATTTCCTTTGCTCTAAGATGCTTGTACCTATTATCGTCATTAGTCCATGACATATGCAAACCAACCGAACCGATTACCCGGTTATCTCGCCTGTGAACAATAGCAAATGCGGTTTTATCGTTGATGAATGCTGCCAATATTTTTTTTGAAGCACGCTTCGAGTGATGATGAGGCCATCCTGCCATCTCGCCGACTCCGGGTTGAGATGCGTATGCATAGAAATCATTTATGTCTGTCTCGCGCCATGAACGCAAGACTAATCGCTCTGTATATAGCATTATATTGCTTAAGTTAACCTTTATGTCCAT
>Ga0099364_10006985_pt1 | contig 16264 bp, 13 predicted proteins | sample TergutTh196P3_FD_73070 | JGI IMG/M metagenome (GOLD analysis project Ga0099364, IMG submission 73070) | Microcerotermes parvus P3 segment gut microbial communities from Pointe-Noire, Republic of the Congo - Th196 P3 | ecosystem: Host-associated > Arthropoda: Insects > Digestive system > Gut ...
TTCCCTGTTAATCCAAAATCCAATTTTACATTTGACGCGCCTCTTCCACTATTGTAAGAATTTACAGATTGTGTGATAAATTTTTTACTTGAGCTTTTTATTATCGCTCCGATTAGCATCACAGCTACGCCCGTCGCCGCTGTGCTTGCTGCAATCTTTTGATTAAACGCTTCATCGTTGAAACGGTAATAATAATCATTGTCAATGTAAAACTCTATCCGCTGTTCAAAAGGCTGACTTATAAAAATAGCGCCTCCTGCCACCGTTATACAAATTCCGGAAACTAACCATGTATTCCCATTTCTGTTTCTTTTTATTCCTTTGTTATACAGCCGCAAAGCGTCTGTATTTGCCATAATATTGCGCACTTCATTTTTAGTCAGTTGCGCGTTTTTCTGATATACCTTTCTTTTGTTTGCCGTAAGCATATCGGTATTCGATAAAACTGGCGTCGTTTCAGCATTAGCAACAATTTTTATGACGACATTATCATAGTCTACACTTCCCACCTCGCTTAACACATTCCATACAAGCGTTTTATCTCTTTCAGGCGCTATATCTCTACCTACTGCGCCTGTTACATGTTGCAGGGGACCTCTGAACGTAGCTCCTCCGTCAAACGAAACATGCAATTCTATATCAGCTCTTTCAGCCAAATCGTACATTACGACAAGATGGTCATCAAGTTGCTGAACTCTGACATTCGACACATGACTTTGCGCCGCCGCTGCTGCAAAAAAGCAGCATAAAACTATTGTTATTACTAAACTCTTCATTATTTGATTATTATTAATTTTTAATTTTTTTCCTGTTCTTACGGCTTACAGGTCTTACCCCGTTTTTTTGACCGGCGTCGGCTCCGGGTTTGTCCATAAACCTTTTAATACGCACATAATAAAAAAAAGCACGGATAAATTTCTTTACCGGCTTATTGTGGTTCTATACTACCCGAGCAACCAAATATCGAATGTATACGTCCACGCCAAAACGTGAATGTTTATCTACTTTTTTCGGTCACTCGCTGAAATTGTCTAGATTTCAATAAGCCAAAACACGATAAAACGCTCTTTTCCTCATGTCTTACAATGTGCGCATCAATACGCTCTTTCTTTTATGTCATACGCAAAAAATTTATGTTACAACTATTAATACATACTATCATTTATCAAAATGCAAAGATACGAATATCTTTTTCACACTTATACGAAAAATTACAAAAAAAGTTTCAAAACTGTCAGATTTTTTATCGAGACACGGGCTAAAAATTTCTTCAGAACGCGGGGGCAAATTAACGAAAATTTTTGATAGGGTGGCAAGTTTTGCAAGGCTTACATTTTTTGCACCCGAAAGGGTATTAATTTAAAAATAAATTGTATCTTTGCACCCGGAAAGGTATAAAAATAAATTATCATGGAATTTATCGCATTATCAGGATATGTCAAGCAGGCGCGCAAGCAGTACCGGTTAACGCAAGTTGATTTGTCGGAAAAATCGGGCGTTGGGTTGCGTTTTGTTCGGGAATTGGAGCAAGGCAAACAAACTTTGCGTATGGATAAGGTCAATCAGGTATTAAATCTTTTCGGTTCGGAGTTGGCGCCCGTACCGATGGATAGAAGCAAATTTTTCACATGAAACAGGCAAAAATATATGTTCGCAAAAAATTTGCCGGCGTTTTGACCGAAGATGAAACCGGCTATTCCTTTGTCTATGACATGGGTTACCTTCATGCAAGCGATGCGGAAGCTGTCAGTCTTACCCTGCCTTTGCGCAAGGAGAAATATCACAGCAAGACCATGTTTGCTTTTTTCGATGGCTTGATACCCGAAGGCTGGCTGTTAGATATAGCCGGACGCAGTTGGAAAATAAACAAAAATGACCGGATGTCGTTGTTATTAGCTTGTTGCAGGGATTGTATCGGAGCTGTTAGCGTTGTACCCATTGAAAATAGAGCGTTATGAATAAATGTTTGTTCTGTTATAAGGAGTTGCCGGAGGCGCAAATTGATTTTCATGCGGCATGTTCGCGAAAATTTTTTGGCACCGTTTTGCCGCCAACGCTGCCCTATACGCGTGAAAATTTGTTGGAGCTGGCAGAACAGGTAGTTCGCAGCCAAACGACCATTACCGGCGTACAACCCAAATTGTCGTTAGATTTGGACGATTTAGGGAAAAATGTGCCGCAACGGTTTACTATTGTTGGTCTGTGGGGTAGATACATTCTGAAGCCGCAAACGGACTTGTATCCTCAATTGCCCGAAAACGAAGACCTCACAATGCGCCTTGCCAAAATTGCAGGTATCCAAACTGTGCCTCATTCGTTAATTCGTTTTGCCGACGGCGAGCTGTGCTATATCACTAAACGTATAGACAGAAACGACAAGGGAAATAAACTTCCGATGGAAGATATGTGCCAACTGTCAGAACGTTTGACAGAGTACAAGTACAAAGGCTCACACGAGCAAATAGCCAAATTGATATTGCGTTTTTCAAAAGCCCCCAAATTGGATTTGGCAAACTTTTGGCAACAAACGCTCTTTTGTTGGCTTACCGGCAATGCCGATATGCACCTGAAAAACTTTTCGCTCTATAGCCCCGCAAAAGGACAATACGTGCTTACGCCCGCTTACTATATGCTTAACACAGCGTTGGCAATACCGGAAGATAAGGAAGAGCTGGTGCTGACCCTGAACGGAAAAAAACGAAAACTGAAAAGAAGCGATTTTGAAAAAGCATTCGCTATATCAGGATTAGACGCAAAAGTAGCCGATAGACTTTTCATCAGGTTCGAAAAAGTAATTTTTGACTGGCTCTCGTTTATCAATACTTCGTTTTTGAGCGATGATTTAAAGGAAAAATATTGTCTGTTAATTGTGGAACGCTGGAAAATATTATTCCGGTCGTAGAGCGTGAAGTAACGATGTTCAAAAACCGTCTAATGCCATTGTACAAAAATCGAAAAAAAAAGTTTCAAAAATATTAGATTATGTGTCATTTTTTCTGATTTTCTATTATTTTTCTGATTTCTTCTGTTGATAATCCTGAAAATGCGGATATTTTTTCAATCGGCACCCCTTCTCTATATGCATTAATTAGCATTTGGATTTTTATTTCATCTCGTTCTGCCCGTCCCTTTTCCAAGCCAATCGCTTCGCCCTCTGCTTTGCCTTCTTCTCTGGCATTTTCCAACATCGCCGTTGCTGTCATGGAATCAATTTTCCACTGCTCATATTTGTCCAACTCCTCTTTGGTGTATCCACTGCGCTCCATGTAGCTGATAGCTTCCGCTATATGCTTGTTTTTTAGCATTTCCTTTGGAATTTCCTTTGTGCTTTCGTTTATCTCGGTCAAAAATCGAAGCCACAGGTCGTGCAACTTTTTTACTGCGCGATTTTGCGGCTTAAATTTTGGCAGTTCTACAAAAACAAATTCCAAACCTTTGATTTGTTTTTCGGTATGTTTGATGTTAACTATCTTGTAATGATGATAATACTCGTTTTCCATTTCCTCTGATTTCTCAAAGGCATCGTTAACAAAGTTCAACGCGTAAACCGGTTTGAGCAATTTTACCTGTTCGGCTTTTTCCAACTGCAATACATAAGCCTTTGATGCATTGAGCAATACGCGACTCTTGAAACTTTCGTCCCAATGCAGTTGCATCTCAACGAGAAACTGCTTGCCTGCCGAATCAGTACACCGCACATCAACAACGGTGTTGCGCAACACTTCCGTCAAAATCGGTATCAACTCGCCGGTTTGATATTCAATTTTCGTTATTGGCTTTTCAAGCGGCAACATGCTGTTTATAAGGCTCATACACAGATGCTTATGCTCGCCAAACACCCGCTTGAAAGTCAAATCATTCTTTGGGTCAAGGTATTTTGCCATGACTGTTTACTGATAAAAAATTCAACATCGCAAAGATACGAAGTCTTTTTCACATTTGTACGTAAATCGACAAAAAAGTTTCAAAAATATCAGATTTTATTTGACTGTTCTTTGTTAATATGTCGTAATTTCTACAAATATGTTACCAAGTAGGAACAAAAACGATCATTGATGATGATACTGCTGTTAGGCTCGTTACCTTGACTGTGTGTTGCAAAATGATATTCCAATCTTTCGGCGCGTAATCTGAAGGAAGAATAAATTTTCTTGAAAATATTAAAAAAAAAATTCTTGTTGAAAAAAAAATATTATCTTTGTTGGCTCAAAAAAAGTTAATTCATGAAGATGAAAGACATAATAGCTCCGGTCGATAAACAATTAATTTTGAGGGAATTAACTCCTGAAAAGTTTATCAGAAAAACGAATCGTTTGAACAACGACCTGTTCATTATAACAGCTCACGACTCGCCGAATGTGATGCGTGAAATAGGTCGTCTGCGCGAATTGTCGTTCCGTTATGCAGGCGGAGGAACGGGCAAAGAAATTGACATTGACAGGTTAGATACAGCCGAAAATCCATACAAGCAATTAATAGTGTGGGACGCACAAAGCGAGGAAATTTTAGGCGGATACCGTTTTCATGTTTGCGACGACTCATATACTAAAAATGACCAGGAAATAAACTTGGGCACTGCCGGATTGTTCAACTTTTCGTCAGAATTTATACAGAATTATCTTCCCTATACTATCGAATTGGGTCGCTCTTTCGTACAGCCTGCCTTCCAGTCAACCAATAGATTCGGAAGAGGAATATATTCATTGGACAATCTTTGGGACGGATTAGGCGCTTTGGTTGTGAAAAATCCCGAAAAAAAATATTTTATGGGAAAAGTCACTATGTACACTTCATACAACGCCGATGCGCGAAATATGATTTTGTTTTTTCTTGACAAACATTTCGGTGATAAAGAACGGCTTATATACCCGAAAGAAAATTTAGCGCTTAAAATTGACATCAATTCTGAAGCAATGACAAAAATTTTTGTAGGAAAAACATACGAAGAAGACTATAAGATTCTTTTTCAAACTGTTAGAAGCTACGGTGAGAATATTCCCCCGCTGATTAATTCATACATGAACCTGTCGCCGTCAATGAAAACGTTTGGAACAGCCATAAACAGAAGTTTCGGAGATGTTGAAGAAACAGGACTGATGATTACTATCAGCGACCTGTACGGTGAAAAGGTGAAACGACATATTACCTCATACGCATCGCAAATTAATGGATTTGTAAAACAATAGATCATTTATACGATAATAAATATGAGACAAATAATTTTTGGAATAATTTTGACTTGTCCTGTTTTCACGGTAACGTCACAGTCTGTTGCTGAAAGATTAGGCTACAGCGCAGACGCTAAATTGCTGATTATCAATAATGATGACGCTGGCATGTGTCATGCTGCTAATGTTGCAACAATAGCCGGTCTTGAAAATGGCTTGATGAGCAGCGCTACTATAATGGTTCCGTGTCCATGGTACAGCGAGATAGCAGAGTATGCCCGCAATAATCCCGACAAGAGCTTTGGGGTTCATTTAACATTAACTTCCGAGTGGAGGCATTATCGTTGGAGACCATTGCTATCGAAAGAAGAGGTTCCGGGTTTGTATGCTCCCGACGGCTACATGTGGCGCAGGGTGCAAGATGTTTACAGGACGTCAAATCCCAACGAGGCATTGCTTGAAGGAAGAGCGCAAATTCAACGCGCATTGGACGACGGTATACATGTAACTCATATCGATTCTCATATGGGTACTTACCAGTATGATTATGCCTATCAGCAGGTATATATGCAATTGGCGGCGGAGTTTGATTTGCCGCTGCGTATGCCATCACAGTCATTGTGTGACGCAATGGGTTTTCCAAATTTACGGAAAGATTTTGCTGATAAGGGTCTTGTATTCCCTGATTTCTTAATTTTGGTTGAAGACAACAATTACGACAATCGCGTAAAGGAATACTGGATTGAAACATTGAGCAACCTTCAGGCAGGTATTACCGAAATTCTTATTCACGGCACAATAGCAAACGATGAAAGCCGTGCAATTACAAGCTCTGCTGAAACGCGAAATAAGGAGTTCGACGCATTTATGCACGATGAAGACATTAGAAAACTGATTGAAGACCAGGGCATAATCATTATTGGCTACAAGCCGTTAAAAGATTTGCAGAGAAAACGGGAATAGCGTTATGTTTCCGGAAAAATGAAAAAATATCTGTTAGCCTCTCTGTTTGAACAATTTCATCATCGGCTTAACATAATCTTCATCGGTACGTATAAGCGCATTATCGATTCCACTGCGACGGAACAGTTCGTCGAGTTTTTGCCTTTTTTCGCTCCAATGTTCCTCGTAGCGATGTCGCACTTTCGCGCTTGATGTATCCGCCCAAATTGTTTGTCCTGTTTCTGCGTCGCGAAACTGCACTAATCCTATTGGAGGCATTTTTGCTTCGTGGGCGTCATATATACGCAGGGCTACCAGGTCGTGTTTGCGCGAAGCAATTTTTAGCGCTTCCTCGAAAGCCGGACTGATAAAATCGGAAATCACAAATGCCGTGCTTCGTTTCTTAATAGCGTTTGTAAGATATTGCAATGCCACAGCTACATCAGTCTGTGTATGTTCTGGCGAAAATTCTATCAACTCGCGGATGACGCGCAGTATATGCTGTCGTCCCTTTTTTGGCGGGATAAATTTTTCAACCTTGTCGGAAAACATTATTACGCCCACCTTATCGTTGTTCTGGGTTGCTGAAAATGCTAATACTGCAGATATCTCAGCCATTAGCGCTTTCTTAAACCGCACTGCTGTTCCAAATTCGCGCGAGCCGCTAACGTCAACTAACAGCATAACCGTCAGCTCTCGCTCTTCTTCGAACACTTTTACGTATGGATGGTTAAAACGCGCAGTGACGTTCCAGTCAATATTGCGGATGTCATCGCCATACTGATATTCGCGCACTTCGCTGAACGCCATACCGCGTCCCTTAAAGGCGCTGTGGTACTCGCCAGCAAAGATATGACGCGAAAGTCCGCGCGTCTTGATTTCTATCTTGCGTACCCGTTTCAGTAAATCGGTTGTTTCCAAAATATTTCAATTTAAAGATTGACTTAAGGAACTTCCACCATGTTCATTATTTCTGTAATAATATCCACTGACGTCATGTTTTCGGCTTCTGCTTCATACGAAAGCCCTATACGATGTCGCAACACATCATAGCATATTGCTCGCACGTCTTCGGGGATGACATATCCGCGTCTTTTGATGAAAGCGTAGGTTTTTGCAGCTTTAGCAAGGTTGATGCTTGCACGGGGCGACGCTCCATAAGTTATCATCGGCTTTAGTTTCTCCAATCTGTACTCTTCAGGATAACGGGTGGCAAAAACTAAATCAAGGATATATCGTTCTATTTTTTCGTCCATATAGACTTCTTTTACTATTTCGCGTGCGTTCATGATGTCGGCTGGCTTCAGAATAGTAGTTGCAGATGGGAACACCTTGGCGATGTTTTCACGAATTATCAACTGTTCTTCGGCTTTCGACGGGTAGTCTATCACTACTTTTAGCATGAAACGGTCTACCTGTGCTTCGGGCAGCGAGTATGTTCCTTCCTGCTCTATAGGATTTTGCGTTGCCATAACTAAAAACGGGTTGTCAAGCGGGTATGTCTGTCCGCCAATGGTTATCTGTTTTTCCTGCATTGCTTCAAGCAGCGCGCTTTGTACTTTTGCAGGCGAGCGGTTGATTTCGTCGGCAAGAACAAAGTTGGCAAAAATGGGACCCTTTTTCACTAAAAATTGCTCCTCTTTCTGACTGTAAATCATCGTTCCGATGAGGTCGGCAGGCAACAGGTCGGGAGTGAATTGTATGCGACTGAATTTAGCGTCGATGGTGGTTGCCAGCGTGTTAATAGCTAATGTTTTTGCCAATCCGGGAAGTCCTTCCAAAAGTATATGCCCATCGGACAACAACCCTATCAACAGGCTCTCTATCAAATGCTTTTGTCCAATAATCACTTTGCCCATCTCAATAGTGATGAGGTCTACAAACTCGCTTTCCTGTCGTATTCGCTCGTTTAACTCTTTGATATTCACTAATTCATTCATAAAAATTCAATAATATTAAGAAATTAACAATTTATTTTTCATCGTTATCATCCTTATCGCAGTCACTGCCGCTTCCACGCCCTTGTTTCCGTGTTTTCCTCCTGCGCGGTCGAGAGCCTGCTCAAGGTTATTTGTGGTCAGTACTCCAAAAATGACGGGAAGTTCATATTTGATTGTAAGTTGCGTTAATCCTGTGGTTACACCTTGGCATATGTAGTCAAAATGCGGCGTTTCACCGCGAATAACGCATCCTATGCAGATTATGGCATCCACAGGAACTGATTTTGCTATCATCTGGGCTGCTGCGGTAAGTTCAAAACTACCCGGCACATGATATATCTCAATATCATTCTCCTTCACTCCGTGCTTTAGGAGTGTTTGTACGGCGGCATCTCTTAACGCGAAGGTAACCTCGCTGTTCCATTCTGCAACTACGATGCCAATCTTCATTCCCGTTGCATCTGGAATGCTTCCAATCTGGTATTGCGAAAGGTTTTTTGTGGACATGCGCTTATTTCAGTTAATCCATTTGAGCCTTCACGCGCGCAATGTACCTGTCAATTGATCGTCCTTCCGTGCTGGACGGATATTCAGTCTTGATGAGTTCATACTTCTCAGTGGCTTCTTTAAATCTGCCTTCGTTTTCCAGAAGTATGCCTGCACGCATCAAGTACAACGGAGAAGTAAATTCATTTTTCCGTCGACTTGCGGCTTTTTCGTAGAAATCGATGGCTTTGGTATTATCGCCAAGTTGAGCATAAGCATCGCCTATACCGCCTAATGCGATAGACGATAAAATTATATCTCTTGTCCTGAATCTGCTCAAATAGTTGATGGCTTCCTGGTACTCGCCAAGATTCAAACAACATATACCGGCATAGTATCTTGAGAGATTAGCTGAGGGAGTGAATCTGTAATCCCTGATGATGTCGTCGAATCCGGGAAAGTTGCCGTCGCCGTCTAATGCTCTTTCCCAGTCTTCAACTTCAAAATACTGCTCGGCTGGAAACATCTGAGCTGCCGCTTCAGTGGATTTTCCAGCAACATAGAAACTCTGAAATCCCATGTATAGCAGCACAATAGCTACTATTCCCCCAATTACCCTGATAATCTGTTTTTGGTATTTTTCTATAAACTGTTCGGCCTTGGTCAGGGCTTGCTCAACGCCTTCAACTCTATTTTCTACCTTTGTACTCGTCTTCTTTGACATATGTTAAAAATTCGGTTTAAAAATTTTTGCAAAACTATATATTTTTATCGAAAAATAAAAATTTTTGTCACAATTTCTTAAAAAATAAATGAAAAAATGAAACTTTTTTTTTTTTTTTTCGTATACATAAATAAAAAAGAACAAATTATGCGTAAACTAATTTTTACAGTATCGATAGTTTTTGGAACCTTGTGTCCAGTCAAAATTTCGGCGCAGCATAGCGTACAGTCCGGTATCCCGAAGGCATACATAACGTTGCACGACAATAAGCAAATTGGAGCAATCACCAAGGACGAAAAAATATTAGCGGATATGCGTATCGAAAACGCAAACGGTTCCGATTTTCTGCCAACACAGCTCTTTGACAATTGGATAAGAATTAAGGGCAGGGGCAATTCTTCATGGAATTCAGAGGAAGCTGAGAAAAAATCATATTCCATTGACTTAGTCAACAATGAAGACAGAAGGGTTAATGTTCCTCTGTTGGGAATGCCGAGCGAATCGAATTTTATTCTCTATGCTTCTTATTTTGACAAAACATTACTGAAAAATTATTTTTCGTATCACTTAGCGACTGCCATGGGACACTGGGCATCACGCAGCAGATTCGTGGAGCTTTATATTAACGGCGATTACAGGGGCTTGTATGTTGTGGGAGAAAATATCAGAGAAGGAGCTGGTCGCATGGATGTCAAAGCAGGCGGATTTATTCTCGAACAGGATTATCCGCAAAGATTGATAAATGAAGGAGCGGATTTTATAACTAATTCGAGGAAATATCCGGGAAGATATTATTACAAAGACCCCATAGTGGATAATCTGTACTTTTCGTTTAGATACCCTGCCGACGGTGACCGCACTGAAGAGCAAACAAATTATATGAGGGATTATATTGCCGCTTTCGAAACGGCTTTGCATGGCGACAACTTCAAAGATCCCAATGAAGGTTACAGTAAATACATTGATGTCAATTCGTTTGTCGACTGGTATATCATATCTGAATTAGGCGGCGACTGGGATCATTGCTATTTTTTGTCAAGCTGCTACATAAGTAAGCCGGAAGGTGAAAAAATGAAATTGATGCCTGTCTGGGATTTCGACGTTGGATACAAAGTTGCTGTCAATTATTTATCTGCTCGAAGACATGTACCGTGGATTTCCAGACTATGGGAAGACGAAGCTTTCAGAAAATTAGTTTTCGAGCGATATGAAAAAATAATACCCTTGCTTGACGACGCTATTTCGCATATAGAAGACGTTGCTGAACAATTGAATAATTATGGAGCAATAGACCGAAATTTTGCGAGATGGGATATTCTCGGAAAACATATATGGACAGAAGCAACGGATTTCATTCCTAAAACATACGCCGGAGAAATACGCAGATTGACGCAGTGGATACGTCAGCGTTTTTTGCATATGGCTACTTATGACAACAATGTCAATTATTGTGAAATAATAAAAAATATGAAACCTGCTATTCGCATTATCAATCAAGACCTTTATGACGAAGGGTCATTGCCAATGCAAGTAACAACGAGTATATTTAATCTTTCGGAAGTTAATCCAACTTATATTTGGAACAATGTATCAGGAAATAATACACATACCATCAATAGTTACGGAGAGCATAGCTTAACCATACAATTAGGAACTTGCGTGAGTCTGCCGGCAGAAATACTGCATGTGAAGCAATTGGCAACAATCACTATTTCCAATAATTCGCATAATTATGACGGTACTCCCAAGACTGTAACCGTAACAACCGTTCCGTCGTCTCTTCCGGCAACATTGACTTTCAATGGCAAAAGCGAAGTTCCTTACGAGCCGGGTGAATATCGGGTAATTGCCGAAATTAATGATTCTGATTACAAGGGACGCGCGGTTTCAACAATGACTATCACACTTGCCGACCCAACGCTTATTGATGCTACGCTAAGCAGTCTTTCAGTCAGTTCCGGCGCATTGTCGCCCGCATTTTCAGCCAATGTTACTGAATATAGCGTGAACACGGCAAACTCAGTAACGTCTATCAATGTCGCTGCTGCAGCAAGCCAGGTTGGCGCATCAATTGCGGGCAATGGCAACCATTCGCTTATACCCGGCATTAACATAATAACAGTAATCGTAACTGCAAAAGACGGCGTTACAACAAAAAATTATACGATAAGGGTCAATCGGGCATCAATTACAAACGTCGCAGTTTCTCCCGTCAATCCTACCGTACAGAAAGGCAATACGCAGCAGTTTGCAGCTAACTTGACATTTGAGGGTAATGACGCGGTTTACAGAAATTTAGTTCTCAACGAAATCAGTGGCGAGCATAAATATGTTGAAATATTTAATTCAGGCGACGAACCTGTTAATTTGGAAGGGGTAAGGCTTCAGAGGAACAATGGACCGACGGCTGGAGGCAGCGAATGGGTAGGTACAAATACAGATATTATCCCCGAAAAAGCGTATCGCTTGATCCTATTCAGAGATTACACACCGGCTGATCTGGCAGATAAAGATGAATTTGTTGGATGGCAAGTTTCATCCGGAATATCTGACCAGCAAATTCTGAAAGTTGCTATAGTCGATCCCTTGGGAACCGAAGTAAGCGTCTTTATTCGCGGCGACGAGCCGCTTCCGGCATGGCAACAGTGGCCCTCAGGTTCTATTCGCAACCGCGCACACAGCTACTCGCGAATGAGCGACGGCACCTGGGCGTATGCTCTGCCAACACCGGGAGAAATAAACGGTAATAGAGAAGGTTCCATTGTAACCCCCGGATATTTAACAGGTAATGATGTAACGTGGGAACTAACCGGAGCCACATCAATATCTACGACCATCAATGCAGGAAATGGATTGCTGACGGTAGCTGAAAACGAAACAGCTGTCACACTAACAGTCAGAGCAACCTCGACGGTAGACAATTCCAAATTTGGCGCTACATCTGTTAACGTAATTGCAGGACCTACGCTGCCGGAACCGGAAATCAACATAGCGGTATCGCCCGTAACGTCTACCGTGCAAAGAGGCGCCACGCAACGTTTTTCTGCCCGTACAATTTATGACGAGGCAGCAGCTTATGACAATTTGATACTCACTGAGGTGAGCGGCGAACACAAGTATGTGGAAATATATAATACCGGCAGCGTTTCCATTTCATTGAATGGTGTTCGAATTCAAAGGAATGACGGAATATTGGCTGGCGGCAGCGAATGGATAGGAACGGATGCTAATAATATCCCTGCTGGAGCGTATCGATTGATTCTTTTCAGAGATTACACTCCGGCTGATTTGATTGCTAATCCGGCATTTGACGGGTGGCAAGTTTCATCAGGAATATCTGACCAGCAAATTCTGAAAGTCGCTATAGTTGACCCATCAGGAAATGAGGTAAGCGTCTTTATTCGGGGCGATGAACCGCTTCCGGCATGGCAGCAATGGCCCTCAGGTTCTATTCGAAACAGACTACACAGCTACTCGCGAATGAACGACGGCACATGGGCGTATGCTTTGCCTACGCCTGGCGTAGCAAACGGAGATAAGGAAGGCGAAATATTAAACCCGGGTTATTTAACTTCGAGAAACATAATATGGACGGTAGTGGGAGCAACATCAGCTGCTACAACAATTAATGCCAGCGGCTTTTTAACAGTTGCCGCCAACGAAACAGCCTCTACGCTTACCGTACGGGCTACATCCACAATCGACGACACAAAATCAGCGACAGCTTCTGTTTCGGTAGGCGTACCAAATATTAACGTAGCAGTTTCGCCCCCGGAATCTACCGTGCAGCAAGGCGCCAGACAACAATTTTCTGCAAAGATAATTTATCAGGATGCCGGTCATTACAATAATCTGGTACTTAATGAAATTAGCGGCAATCAAAAATTTGTAGAAATTCGTAATGTCGGCAACGCTGCAATCAATTTACAAGGAGTTCGTCTTCAAAGAAATGATGGTCCAGCTTCGGGCGGCAGTGAATGGGTAGGTTCTGAAACAGATATAATTCCTGCCGGAGCATATCGCTTGTTCCTTTTCAATGATTATGCCGAGGGGTTGAATACAAATCCCGCTCACACAGGCTGGATCGTTTCTTCTGGAATTTCAGACCGGCAAATTCTGAAAGTTGCTATCATAGATCCTTCAGGAAATCCTGTCGATGTCTTTATTCGCGGCAACGAGCCACTTCCATCCTGGGGACAGTGGTCGGACAATTCGATACAAAACGAGCAACACAGTTATTCCCGTATGATAGACGGCTCGTGGGCTTATGCATCGCCAACGCCGGGAGTAGTTAACGCTAATAAGGCAGGCGAGATACTTAGTCCGGGCTACTTAACATCGAGAGGCATTACATGGATAGTTTCCGGAGCAGCTTCAAACGCTACAACAATCAACGCAAGCGGAATACTTACTGTAGCTGTCAGCGAAACTGCCGAAAAAGTCATTGTCAGAGCAACTTCAACGGTAGACGCTGGAAAATGGAGCGAGGCAGAGATAACAATTGAAAAAGTTGAGCAACCCGTATTACCTTCAGATGATGCAACGCTGAAAAGCATCACGGTAAGCAGCGGCGCTTTAACGCCAACTTTCGACTCGCAGGTTACTGAATATACAGTAAACGTGGAGCATACCGTGTGGAGCATCTCTTTAGGAGCGACGCCAAATCACGAGAAAGCCACAATAGAAAACGGCGACAATGTCTTAAGGATTCTAAATTATGGCGATAACAGAGTTGACTTCACCGTAAAGGCAGAAGACGGCACAACAACCAAGACTTATACGGTAAACATTATACGCGCAAACTTACCTGTGCTGCTGTCAGATGATGCAACATTAAAATTTCTGATAGTAGACAGAGGCGACTTTTCGTCTGAGTTTTCGCCCGAAGTGACCGAATACACAGTAAATGTGCCTAATAACGCTATCAGCATCGGCTTCACGGCAGAAACAAACCATCAGGGAGCCGTAATAGAAGGAGGCAAAAGCTTTACCAAGCTGCTTAACGTAGGCAATAACGTTACAACAATAACCGTTACGGCGGAAGACGGTATAACAACCAAGACATATACAATAACGGTAATACGCGCAAACAATAATGATCAGGACGAACAAACTACCGGAGTAGATTATATCTCTGCATCTGAATTAACCATATATCCGAACCCGTTTGCAGGTGAATTGAGAATCAACGGAGTTGATACTGATACGTGGCGCTCAGCATCATTAAGAATTATTAACGCGGCAGGCGCAATTGTTCATGCGCAAACGCTCGTTAACAATTATGAAATCATTAATCTGGAACATTTGCCTGCAGGAGTTTACATTTTCCGAATAGAAAAAGACGGATACTCGCAGACAATAAGAGTAGTAAAGAACTAATTATTTCTTATTCTGCTTGTAATGCTTAATCATTTTTGGAACAACATCGAACACATCACCTGTGATGATATAGTCGGCTATGGCGTTAATAGGCGCCGCAGGGTCGCTGTTGATTGAAATTATCATTGCGCTTTCCTGCATTCCGGCTGTATGCTGCACTTGTCCTGATATTCCGCATGCTATGTACAGTTTTGGTCTAACGGTCACGCCCGTTTGTCCTACTTGCCTTTCGTGGTCAGCAAATCCTGCATCGACTGCGGCGCGAGATGCGCTAACTTCAGCTCCTATAACGCTTGCCAGCTCGAAAAGCATATTAAAACCTTCGCGCGAGCCTACGCCATATCCGCCGGAAACGAGTATTGGCGCGTTTTTGATGTTAACTTTCGATTTTTCCATGTGACGCTCAAGCACCTTCACAATCATATCGGCATCAGAAACATACTTGCTGACGTCTAATTTTTTCACCACGCCTTTGTAGTTTGCATCTAATTCTTCTTTTTTCATCACTCCTTCGCGAACGGTTGCCATTTGAGGGCGGCAATCGGGATTTATAATCGTTGCGATGATGTTTCCGCCAAAAGCGGGACGAATTTGATACAGCAAGTCTTTATAAACTTTTCCTGCTTTTTTGTCCTCGTGGTCGCCTATTTCCAGCGAAGTGCAATCGGCAGTCAATCCGCTTTTCAGGGCGCTTGAAACACGCGGTCCAAGGTCGCGCCCAATGCTTGTAGCCCCCATCAGACAAATCTGCGGTTTTTCTTCTTCAAAGAGTTTCACCAAAATAGATGTGTGCGTCTGAGTGGTATATGGTTCTAACTGCTGACTGTCGGCTACCCAGAGCGTATCGACCCCGTAAGGGATAACCTGTTTTTCTACACCGCTTAATTCGCTGCCTATAACCACAGCTTCAAGTTTATATTTAACTCCGTCGAGTGCTTGCTCGTTCAACCGGTCTACCAATTTGCGACCTTTTGTGCAAAGCTCCAAACTTACATCGGCAACAACGCCGTTCTCTACTTCGCAATATACAAATACGTTATTCATCTTTTTTTATCCTAAAGTGTGATTAGCAATTAATTCTACCATCAAATCTTGTATGTCGGCATCGGCAGCCGTTAATCGCTTGGATTCTTTTGCTTGAAACACAACATTTTCAATTTTTTTTACTTTTGTTGGCGAGCCGCTCAATCCAAGCTCCTCTATTTTTACGTCAATGTCCTTAACCCCCATTTCATTTAGTTTCAGATACGGGCGTTTGTCAAGCATTGCTTTAAATTCGTCTGTAGCGTTATCTGTTTCGCTAACTACTTTTGCGTGCTTGTACTTCATCATCAGTTTTACGTTTCTTGGGCGGCAATCGGGAGCCGAGCCATTCACTGTAATTACTGACGGCAACGGTCCCTCAACGATTTCTACTCCGCGTTCAAGACGACGCTTCACCTTAATTTTGCCTTCGGCTATGCTGATTATTTCTTCCGCATAAGTAATTTGCGGAAAGCCGAGTTTTTCGGCGACCTGAGGACCTACCTGTGCTGTGTCGCCATCTATTGCCTGTCGTCCGCAAACAATCAGGTCGAAAGTACCAATAGCTTTAATAGCGCAGGAAAGCGCATAAGAAGTAGCTA
>Ga0099364_10006986_pt1 | contig 16263 bp, 15 predicted proteins | sample TergutTh196P3_FD_73070 | JGI IMG/M metagenome (GOLD analysis project Ga0099364, IMG submission 73070) | Microcerotermes parvus P3 segment gut microbial communities from Pointe-Noire, Republic of the Congo - Th196 P3 | ecosystem: Host-associated > Arthropoda: Insects > Digestive system > Gut ...
ATTGAATAATTACCCTTTTTGAAGGTATTTTTAAGTGTGACAACACTTTTTGGTATTTCTGCTGCGCCGGGTATAGCAATAGGCAAGGCCTTTCTTTACCAGGAAGACATTGACATTCCCCGCTATTTAATCCCCGAGAAACAATGCTGGGAAGAAATGAAACGCTTCTTGGATGCAGTTGAAAAAGTAGCGGCAGAAATTCGTTCCATGGAAGAAAACTGCCAAAATACCATACAGGCTGCAATTTTTGCCGCTCATCTTTTAATGTTGGAAGATCCGGACTTTCATTATAAGGTAAAGGTCCGGCTGGAATCGAAGTACGAAAATATTGAATGGGTTGTTTATGAAGTAGTAAGAGAACTCTCCCATAAGCTTTTGGAATCTCCCAGTGTATACCTTAGGGAGCGGGCTGCAGACCTTGCCGATGTATCCCGGCGTATAATTAAAAATCTTTTGGGGCTTAAACGGTTTTCTTTGGCGGATTTGCAGGAAGATATAATCCTTGTGACACGGAATCTTCTTCCTTCCGAAGTTTTGGCAATGAACAAGGACAGGGTTAAAGCCCTTGTTATGGACACCGGTTCCCGGACAAGCCATACGGCAATACTCCTTAGATCCTTTGCCATTCCGGCAGTATTGGGCCTTTCTGCTGCAACCCAGAAAATCAGTAATGACAGCCGGATCATTGTAGACGGAAAAGCAGGACAGATAATTCTGGAGCCCGACGAAGAAACCGAAAAACGCTATGCAGAGCTTTTTACAGAGCCTGAAAGCTCTTTTGAAATTCTTTCTGCCATAAAGGATTTTCCGGCAGAAACTACCGACGGCCGTCTGGTAACCATTAAGGCCAATATTGGTATTCCCGAAGAAGCCGATGATCTTTCCCGATATGGAGCAGACGGGATTGGCTTGTTTCGATCGGAATTTTTATTTTTAAAAAGCAGTCAGAATTCGGAAGATGAGCAGTTTTTTGCTTACAGCCATGTAATAAAGGCGATGAACGGCAAGCCTGTAACAATTCGTACGGTAGATCTGGGCGGTGACAAGATACAGCAGACAATTAATATGGAGAACGAAAAAAATCCCCTTCTGGGCTGGCGGGCTATTAGGTCTTCGCTGGCTTTACCCGATCAATTTAAAACGCAACTGCGGGCAATGCTTCGTGCAAGCGTTCATGGAAATGTACAAATTATGTTTCCCATGGTTTCGGGAATTGAAGAACTGGAGCAGGCCCTTGTCCTCCTGGAAGAAGCCAAAACAGAATGTCAAAAAAAAGGTCAGGAATTTAGAGAGGATATTAAAACCGGAATAATGGTAGAAATACCTTCGGCAGCAATGACCGCCGATATTCTAGCAGAAAAATCTGATTTTTTTTCCATCGGAACCAACGACTTAATTCAATATACTTTGGCTGTAGACAGGGAAAATGAAAAGGTTAGTCATCTGGCTCAGGGAGTGCATCCTGCAGTGCTTCGTCTTATAAAGCTAACAATAGACGCTGCTCATGCAAAAGGAATTCCCGCAGCTATGTGCGGAGAAATAGCCGCCGATCCGGTAGCTGCTGCCCTATTACTTGGCCTGGGACTGGATGAATTCAGCATGGTTCCTGCATCCATACCCCAGGTTAAACACATTATCCGTAATATTAGTTTTAAGTCTTGTGAAAGCCTGGCGGATACAGTTTTGGCATCCGATTCCCATTATCAAATTCAAAATCTGATACGGGACTGGCACAAGGAACATATTCCCGGTTTTTGCCTTGTTTCGGAAATTATCTCGGTGACAACAAAATGATATTGTTCGATCCCCAGCTCAATTACAGCAATCTTCCCAAAGTGGCTTTGGTTGGAAGGCCCAATGTGGGTAAGTCAACCCTTTTTAACCGGCTATTTCGCCGGCGAAGGGCCATTACCGATCCAACTCCAGGAGTAACCAGAGATCCTATAGAAGAACAAGCCTTTATTCTGGGAAAGCCCCTGCGGCTTATCGATACCGGAGGTTTTAAACTTGACCGGGAAAAAGATGCAGGCCTGGACAAAATCGTAGTAGAAAGAACTTTGGATATTATTAAAATTGCTGATTTAATTGTATTACTGTTTGCAGCAGGTGAGTTTACTGCAGAAGACGAAGAGTTTATTTCCATTCTTCGGCCCTTTTGGAAAAAAGTAATTGCTGCGGTAAATAAAACCGAAGGAGGACGGCGGGAAGCGGAAGCCTGGAACCTGTTAAGTTATGGATTTGGGGAGATCTTGTTTATTTCTGCAGAACATGGAGATCGTATTGCAGAACTGGAAGCGTCCATTGTTTCCCGGCTGGATTTTTCTGCTGTCACTCCTGCATCTGATTTTTTACAGGAAAATACTGACAATCGACACATTGCTTTGGCACTGCTGGGTAAACCCAATACGGGGAAGTCAACCTTGTCTAACCGGCTTACTATATCGGAAGCTTCCATTGTAAGTCCTGTACCGGGCACTACCCGTGATGTTGTAGAAGGGGAATTTACGTATAAAAATAAAAAGTTTATTGTTTTGGATACTGCCGGTATTAGACGTAAATCCAAAGTAACGGAAAACATAGAATACTATTCGGTAAACCGGGCGTTTAAAACCCTGGAAAAAGCTGATATTGTATTTTTGTTGATGGATGCCCTGGAAGGATTAAGCGATCAGGATAAAAAAATTACCGCCCAGGCTTATGCAAAAGGCCGCGGAATAATTTTTGCATTAAATAAATGGGATACCATGCCGCAGATTAAAAATACCTTTACTGCAGTTAAAGACAGGATTCACTTTTTTTTCGGACAGATGAATTATGCACCCATCGTGCCAATCTGCGCTTTGGATGGAACTGGAATAAAGGAACTCCTGGAAACTGCTTTAACAATGTATACTCAGCTTTGCCGCCGCACCGATACCGCTGTATTAAATCAAGCTGTTTCCAAATGGCAGGAGGAATACCCGCCTCCACAAAATCCAAAAGCCCGTTTTAAAATAAAATATGCTGTACAGGTTTCCGTTAATCCGGTTAAGTTTGCATTTTTTACCAGCCGTCCCAAAGTGGTAAGCGAAGCATATCAATCATATCTTTGCAATAAAATACGCAAAGACCTGGGTTATTCACTTATCCCTGTTGGAATAGAAATGCGGCCTTCGAGCCGGGAAAGGCATAAATAATGGCTTCTTACAACAGTGCAGAAACAGAACGAATCCTTGGAGTAAAAAATTCTGTTCTGCGTTATTGGGTAGAAGAAATGCCTTTAATCCAGCCAAGAAAAGATCTATCCGGCCGCCTTGTTTTTTCCAGTAGGGATATACGCCTCCTTTTGCGGCTTAAGTATCTGCTTTACGAACGGCGTCTTTCCATAGACGGTGCCAGAAAACAATTGGAAAAAGAGCTTTCCTGTGAATGGCAGGATCTGCATGCGGAACTGGATGCAGTACGATCCGAGCTCCTGGGTATTTTAATTCAAGTTCAACAAAGTTGAACGGTTTAACAAAGTTGAACCTGTATCATTGTCCGTAGTATGCATTGGGCCCATGCTTGCGTTCCCAATGTTTGCGGATTAAGTGTTCGGGAATAGACTTTCCATCGGGATTCAGCATTACAGTAAACATGGCCATTTTACATACTTCTTCCAGTACTGCTGCATGGTATAATGATTTGGCTGCATCCTTTCCCCAGGTAAAAGGACCATGACCTGCAACCAGTACCATGGGCATGGTAAGATGCTCTTTTTTTTGGTCACGAAATGTTTGTACAATAAGATTTCCGGTTTCCAGTTCGTAATTGTTTTTTACCGCCTCGGCACTCATAAACGATGTACAGGGTATTGTTTCCGGACAAAGGTCGGCATGGGTTGTGCCGTATACAGGCACAGGTTTTCCGGCCTGTGCCCAGCCGACAGCATGGGGTGAATGTGTGTGGGTTATACCTAATATGCCGGAAAACTCGCGGTATAAAACCCTATGAGTTTCTGTATCCGAAGAAGGGTTTAATTTGCCTTCTACAATTTTGCCGTCCAGATCAACTATTACCATAGAAGCAATATCCAGCTTATCATAGGGTACACCGGAAGGTTTTATAGCAAACAAAGCTTTATCCGGATCAAAGGCAGAAACATTGCCAAAGGTATAAATTGCCAGGTTCTGCCTGGGAATATCCATGTTAGCTTCCCAGGCTTGTTCTTTTAATGATTCGTACATATCGATCAATTACCGTTTTCTGTTAATTACTGTTATCTGCAGCAGCCGGACCAATATGCTTCGCCCCAGCGCAGCTCGTCCCGCAGCCTGTCCGATTTTGTGTCTTTGTCGATAAGAACAAATTCAATACCCATAATTTCTGCCCAATCGCGGAAATATTCTGTTGTTAAAGCCGATGTATACACAGCATGGTGAGTTCCTCCGGCAAGTATCCATGCTTCTGCTGCTTTGGGAAGAGAAGGATAGGGTTTCCACAGCGCCCTTGCAACAGGAAGACGAGGCATATCGTTTTCGATTTTGATTGTTTGTATTTCGTTAACGATAAGTCTAAAGCGGTCTCCCAGATCAATTAAGGTTGCCAGCACCGCTTCTCCCGGAGCAACATCAAATACCAGACGCGCAGGATCTTCCTTGCCGCCTATGCTTAAGGGATGTACTTCGATGCGGGGTTTGCCGCTGGCAATGGAAGGACATATTTCGATCATATGGGCGCCCAGAGCAGCTTCCTTTCCCGGCTCAAAGTGGTAAGTATAATCTTCCATAAAAGAAACACCGCCCGGAAGTCCCTGGGCCATTACTTTGGCAGACCGGACAAGCATTGATTGTTTCCAGTCTCCCTCGGCGCCAAAACCGCAGCCTTGTTCCATAAGCCGTTGTGCAGCAAGGCCGGGAAGCTGGGGAAGCCCATGCAGATCCTGGAAGGTTGTTGTAAATGCTTTGGCGTTTATGGAGTTTAGCATTTCCTTAAGGGCTATTTCTATTTTTGCCTGTTCCAGCATGGCATTTCTTGCCGGGCCGGGAGATTTAAGTTCTGCAGCCAGTTCATAGGATTTTGCATATTCATCGGCAAGGGCTTCGGCAGCAGAATCGCTTACTGCATTAAACTTTGCAGCCAGGTCGCCGATGCCCCAGGTATTTACCTGCCAGCCAAATTGTATCTGTGCCGATACTTTATCTCCTTCGGTTACTGCTACTTCCCGCATATTATCGCCAAGACGCATAAGCGTGGATTCAATGCCGTCAAGCCTGGCAATTGCAGAACGCATCCACACCCCGATACGACGGCGGACATCTGCTTCTTTCCAGAATCCTGCTACTACTTTCCGGGGCAAGCGCATCCTTGCAAAAATGTGGCCATGTTCACGGTCTCCGTGTGCGCTTTGGTTTAGATTCATAAAATCCATATCTATGGAAGCCCAGGGTATGTCCCGGTTAAATTGAGTATGAAGATGAAGCAGGGGTTTTTTATTTACCGAAAGACCCTGTATCCACATTTTTGACGGAGAAAATGTATGCATCCAGGTTATTATTCCCGCACAGTTTTGAGCGGCATTTGCTTCGGCAAATAACTTGCGTATCTGTTCGGGGGTAACTGCTGTTGGTTTTAATACCAGCTTACCGGGCAGTACAGGATCTGCGCCAAGCTCTGCTGCCATTGTTTCGGCATTTGCCTTGACCTGTTTTAAGGTCTCGTCTCCGTACAGATCCTGGCTTCCTACAATAAACCAGAATTCAAACTTCTTAAGATCGATCATAAAAACTCCTTTACGTAAAATTATTTATTTCCAAAACAGTAGTAGTTCATTTCATGTTATCTACAGCAGCTCTTTCGATGGCCAGTCCATCTGTATAGCGCTTCATATAAGCCTCGAAACCCTGTACATCTTTTGGATCGGGGTCGATACGCTCTGCAGTAATTCCGGCAAAAACTTTTTTATCCAGATAGGATTCCATGGTTTCGCCATTTTGCTTTTGCTGCATATATGCGGCGAGCAGGGCAATTCCCCAAGCGCCTCCTTCTCCTGCACTTTCCATTACTGCTACAGGTACATTTAATGCTGCTGCCATTAAGCGCTGGCCTACTCCTTTGGTTTTAAAAAGGCCCCCGTGTCCCAAAAGGCAGTCTAGCTGTACCTTTTCCTTTTTTGTTAAAATATCCACTCCCAGCTTAAGGGATGCCATGGAAGAAAAAAGCAAGGTACGCATAAAGTTTGCAAGATTAAAACGGCTTTCCGGCGTACGAACAAACAAAGGCCGGCCCTCTGTAAAGCCTGTTACATGTTCACCGGAAAGATAGTTGTATGATAAAAGACCCCCGCCGTCTGCATCGCCTTCCAGGGCTTTATTGTACACTGCAGCATACAGGTCAGACTTATCGATCTTTGCTCCGGTTATATCCGTTACTTCGCCGAATAAATTTGTCCATGCATCCAAATCCGAGGTACAGTTATTGCAGTGGGCCACAGCCACAGGACGGCCTGCTGGTGTAGTAAGCATGTCTATATCCGGATATACCTGGGACAATGCTTTTTCCAGTACGATCATGGCAAAGATTGATGTCCCTGCAGAAACATTACCTGTTCGTTCTGTTACGCTGTTGGTGGCAATCATGCCGGTTCCTGCATCTCCTTCCGGAGGGCATAAGGGAATACCGGCCTGTAAGGCTCCCGAAGTATCCAAAAGCTTTGCTCCTTCTGCAGTAAGGGTTCCGGCGTTTTCTCCTGCGCATAAAATTTTCGGAAGTAAATCCTCTAGTTTCCAGCCATTAGGCAGCCCAAAAGATGTTCCTGCAAGATTGTTAAAACATTCCAGCATTTTATTTTGGTATTGATTTACCGTACTGTCTACGGGGAATACTCCGGCAGCATCCCCTATGCCAAGTACCTTTTTGCCGGTAAGCTTCCAGTGAACATAACCTGCAAGTGTAGTTAGGAAGACAATATCCCTAATATGGCTTTCTTTATTAAGCATTGCCTGGTATAAGTGAGCAATACTCCAGCGCTGGGGAATATTAAAATTAAATTTTCCGGTAAGTTCCGCTGCTGCTTTTTCGGTTATGGTATTTCTCCAGGTACGGAAGGGAACAAGCTGCTTATTATCCTTGTCAAATACCAGATATCCATGCATCATGGCAGAAATACCAATGGCTCCGGTTTTATTGAGGGTTATCCCATAACGGTTTTTTACATCTGCTGCCAGATCGCTAAAACTGTTTTGTAAACCCTTCCATACATCATCTAGGCTGTAAGTCCAGATTCCATCGACAAACTGGTTTTCCCAGTCATGGCTTCCCGAAGCAATAGGCCCGTGATTTTCGTCTATCAATACAGCTTTGATCCGTGTGGAACCCAGCTCTATTCCAAGGCTGGTTTTACCATTACTAATAGCCTGTTTTGGATCCATCTATGGCACCTCCAGTAAAATGTACACGTATTTTAGCATGGAAATATAGGTACTGTCAAGGGTCTTATATCAGGGCTGTCTATTCATTGTGCTTTGCTTTAATACATCATCAAATATTATTCTTATTACTTTTATTGGTTCTTCAAATATTGGACTATGTGCAGAATTATTAAATGTATAGAAACCTTTTATTGGAGCATTTATACTATCGAAATATTCTTTTGTCAATGAATAATTTACAGTATAATCAAATATACCATGAAGAAAGTATATAGGAATATCAACTGAATTTATTTCAAGAAATAAATCTGTTTCAGTCATCTTTTCCCACAAGTTTGTATTATTTAGAATCATTGATTTAGCTCTCCAAATATTTATCCTTTCAGAAAATGTATAATTCTTGTTTCTCATTATTGGTAAAAATATTCCTGTTATTACCGATTTCATTTCATGTGTTGTACCAATGCCTAGTTCATGCATTGGTTTATCTCGAAATTTTACGTAATCTAAAGGTATTGTATTTGATTCTAATATGTTATAATTTTCTAATTTCTTTACCATACGTTTATTATCTTGTTCCCTATATTGTTCTAACATATATTCATATGCAAGTTTTTCTGATTTTAATTGATTTACAATTTGTGCAACTCCAATATATGCATGAAATAATTCAGGATATTGTTTTATTGTTTTTATCCCGATAAAAGATCCCCAAGAATGCCCCATTAGATAAATTTTATCTTGCTGAAAACGATTTAGTAAATAATTTGCCACTTCAACTGTATCTGAAATTATATTTTCTACAGTCAATTGTTCATAATCAATGGCTCTATTATATGAAAGCCCTGATCCACGCTGTTCATACCAGCAAACAATAAAATGTTCTTCCAGATATGTTGGATATTTTTGAGTTAAACCAAATTGAGGCATTCCAGGTCCGCCATGCAAAAATAGCAAAACGGGTGCATTTTGACTATTTCCCTCAATAAACATTCCGATTCTATTGCCATTTACTTGAATAAATGTTTTTTCTTTAATGGAATCCATATTCACTCCATTATTTGTTCTACATGAAAATATCAAAATGCATAAAACAATGAGTATTGTTAATATCTTTTTCATAAAAACCTTCAAAAGTTGCCACAGAATACTGAATTCTAGTCATTCTCTTTTATTATCTAACACTTTAACATATCAATTATATGCCATAATGTCAAGTATTTTCTAACCAATTCAAATGCTTGCGTTTAACGTTAAATGTATATCATCCGGTTTAATTATTTTATTTGTATGTTTATGCTTATTGAAAACACTGTTTCATGATAACTATTATTTACATTATTTAATACTATATTATACCTGTAATAGTAGTTAATCATTGTTATCCCCAAAAACATGCTTCCGCCAATTTTTGGTGCGATTCCTATATCCTTATTGCTAATATTGTAAAAGCCACTTACTCCAATACCTGCACCATAATAGAAAATATAACGAAAATATGCATAATTTATTCTAACAATTGATTGCGAGTCATTTTCATTATTTAGATGCTGATAATCTAACCCAAAAGTATGTATGTTATATCGCATACCTCCGTATGGAACATACATCTTTGCTATATCAAATCCTACAATATAATTATTATTTCCTAGAAATGAATGTCCCACATTACCAGAAAAGAGCGTATTCCAATGCCCTCCTTCCCTACTGTAATTATTAATTATATCAGATTCATGTTTTTCAATGATATCATTTACATTTGAATCATATGAGTATAATGGGAAAATAGCTATAATTCCAGTAAATAATAAAAAAAATAACCTCATATTTAATTTCCTTTTTATTTGATTCCAGTTCTCAATTTATAATCTTCATTATTGCTTTCTCCAAATAAATTTAATTGTTTAGCAGTATAACCGCGTTTATAATCTATAACAATGTCTTTCATTTGATAACGTATTTCCAATCGCTTACATTCCTCGGTAAAAATATTCCAGAGCTTTTTCACCTTTGGTGATGTACAATTATACCGTATGTCATATCTTTTTATATATTTTTCCTTTATCCCGGGGAAGTATTGATCTAATTTTTCATAATAATACTCCCTATTTCCCGTTCTTAAAGTCATGCCTATAGCCGGATATATAAAACGAGCCCCATTTTCCTTGGCTTTTTGGATAATATTTAGAATGTTTTCTTCGGTATCTTCGATAAATGGTAATATAGGCATCATTAGAATGCCAGCATATACGCCGTTAGAATTTAAGGTCTTTACTGCCTTAAAACGTTCACTTGAAACTGGTGCATTAGGTTCTATTATTTTACATAGATTATCGTCTGCCGTTGTTATTGACATTTTTACAAGAACAGGAGAATTTTCTTGTATATCTTTTAAAATATTTGAATCTCTAACTATTAATGTACTTTTTGTAGCAACAGCAACGCCAAAACGATAAGCATTTATCAGTTCTAAGGCATTTCTTGTCAATTTCAGCTCTTTTTCGTATGGATTATAAGGATCGCTCATGGCTCCTGTTGCGATAACTCCTCTTTTTCGTTTTTTCTTGAGGTCATCTCTTATAATACGCAATGCGTCTTGTTTAGCCCGTACTGTATAAAAATTTTCTATTCTATAACAAAGGCTTCTACTGTCGCAATAAATACAGCCATGAGAACACCCCCTATATATATTCATATTGTAATCAGCCCCAAACCAATTATGTTTTTTGGGTTGTATTACAATCCTTTTTGCAGGTATATATTCCACAATTATTTATGATAATGTATTTGTTGCACACCCGACAACCACCATACTGAATGCTGTGTAAGCAGCTTCCTAGCGTATACCGTTTGTTATATGCTGGTTTTTTTTCTTTAAAATCTTTTGTGCAAGTATTTTACGTCAATCAATCCAAAGGAATGTAACAATCCAAGATTACATAACCATTCTCATCTGGTGTTGTAGAACGTGTACTATCATATAAATCTATGCACCATTTCATTTTGGAAAAATCTCGTCCGATTTTTTTAATAGCTATATTTGTTGATTCAAATGGTACAGCACGAGTATCCATTAATTCTTTTGACTTAACCCAGAGCCAGGCTACTTCGCTTTCATCTAATTCACGTACAGCATAACCATCAGGGATAGTAACTCCATATTTCATCAACATACCTATAATATAAGTAAAATTATCGTCATCCAAATACCAATCTAGAAAAACACCTGCATAAGATTTATTATAAATATAATCTGATTGGGATTCGAGAGGGGTAAAGATATTATCTTTAATACACTTCTCCCAAAAAGTGGGAAGTCTGTTGTCGCCATCATCAAGAGCGACATGGCTATAATTAAATTCTTTGCCAACAATAAAAAGCTTAGGGAGTTTAATGACTTCAAGTTTAACAACTTCGTTCATTTCAAGCATCTTAGTTAGTCCCAAGCAATACCTGATGTCTGCATGCTACTTTAATTGCTTCAATCTCTTTCATTTTTTCCTCCGATAAGTCTATATATAATATTCGCTATTATTAGCATCTTTGAAATTGTCTAAAGCATCTTCAAGGGTAATACTGTCAAGATAATTGTTAATAATTTTCTCAAGCTCCTGCCATATCGGCAAGGTTTTACAGTACCCCCTGCGCTCACAACGGTTTGGCTTATCTTCCATGCAGGAAACCGGGGTCAATCCTCCTTCGGTGATTCTAAGGATTTGACCTACCGTATATTGCGAAGGCTCTTTAGCCAGCATATATCCGCCTTTGTTACCTCTATTTGTGCGCAGGATTTCAGGACGGCTCAGCAAGGTTACAAGCTGTTCCAGATATTTTTTGGAAATATTCTGCCGTTCCGATATGTCCTTCAATGAAATAAATCCCTCATTCTTATGTTCAGCCAGATCCAGCAACATACGGAGTGTATATCGTCCTTTTGTCGATATTTTCATAATTTCCGTCTCCTTAAAATTTCTAGGCTCCGAATTCTTTCTCCAGTCTGCAAAGCGCGTCATGCAGTATTGTTCTGGGGCACGCTATGTTGATACGCACAAAGCCTTTTCCGTCAGCGCCGAAGCTTGTACCTCCGCTCAGCCAGAGTTTAGCGCCTTCTGTTATACGGCGGTCAAGTTCATCCTGCGTAAGTTCATAATGAGAAAAATCAAGCCAGATAAGGTAACTGGCTTCCGGTTCTACAAGCTTGATTTTTGGAATACGTTCCGCTATAAATTCTCTCATAAGCTGTATGTTTTCTTCTAGGTATGTTTTCAAAGCCTCCAGCCACGCACCGCCTTTGGTATAAGCGCTTTGGCAGGCTGCTAGTCCAAGCGTGTTCAACTGGCTGTATCCGCTCCGCCTAATTTCCGCTTTCAGTTTATCACGCAACGGCGCATTCTTGACAAAAATATTTGAAACCTGCAAACCGGCGAGATTAAATGTCTTACTTGGAGATGTGGCAATGACACTGTTTTCATTCAGCAGCCCAAAGCAAGTATGGGTATACCCTGACCAGACAAAATCACAATGTATCTCATCAGATACGACAAGTACACCGTATTTTTCGCAAATGCCGTTAAGCTTTTCAAGTTCTTCCCGCGTCCACACCCGCCCGACAGGATTATGAGGACTGCATAGGATAAACAGCCTTACTTCGTTATCTGCAATTTTACGTTCAAAATCCTCAAAATCAATAGTATATCTGCCATTGCTGTAAACCAAAGGATTGCCTACCAGCGTTCTTCTGTTGTCGCGTACAACATCAAAAAACGGATAATAAACCGGCGTTTGTATCAACACCGCCTCGCCCGGTTCGGTAAATGCGCGAACAGCCTGCGCCAGAGCGAATACAACGCCGGGAGTTTTGATTATTTCATGCTGTGTTACGTTAAACCCAAAGCGCGAATCGAACCAATGAGCAACAGCCTTGTAATAGCCATCCTTCGGCTCGGTATAGCCAAATATTCCGTGAGCAGCAGCTTTTTGAATGTCCGCCAGTACTTCCGGCGGCGCGGGAAAATCCATGTCCGCTACCCACATTGGCAAAAGTTCTTCCGGTTTTCCCCTTTCACGAGCAAAATCATATTTTATTGAGTTAGTTCCATGCCGTTCAATAATCGTATCAAAATCATAACTCATTCCTAACTCCCTATCGCTCTCTCTAAATCACAGATTATATCTTCCACCGCCTCAATGCCAACCGAGAGCCGGAGCAATGTATCGTCTATACCCCGCGCAAGACGTTCCGCTTCCGGCACGGCGGAGTGTGTTTGGGTTACCGGGTAGGTGATCAGTGTTTCCACACCGCCAAGGCTTTCAGCATAGAGGATAAGTTCGGTTTTATTAAGAAGGGTATGCGCGGATTTAACGCTGTCGGTTGAAAAACTAATCATCGCGCCGAAACCCCGTGCCTGTTGTCTGGACAATGCGTAAGAAGGATGCTCAGGCAAGCCGTTATAATACATTGCCCTAACTTTCGGCTGTGCCTTGAGCCACTGTGCAATTACCATTGCATTTTGCTGGGCTTTTTCCATGCGGATAGCAAGGGTCTTTATCCCACGAGTTACCAAAAAGGCATCAAACGGCGACAAAATGCCGCCTATGGCATTCTTTAAGAAATGCAGTTTTTCGGCAAGTTCCGGTGTTTTTGCAATAAGAAAACCAGCGAGCGTGTCATTATGACCGGCAAGATACTTTGTGCCGCTATGGGTAACAATATCCGCCCCTAAGGCGATGGGATTGCAAAAATACGGTGTTAGAAAGGTATTGTCCACAATCAAGAGAATATCCCGTGTGCCTATCAGAGCCTTCATAGCCGAAATGTCAGTTACTTTCATCATGGGGTTTGTCGGGGTTTCAATGAATATTGCCTTTGTCGCTTTGCTTATTGCAGATTTCACAGCCGGTACATCTGATGTATCAATGTATCGTATAACAAGACCGTTTTTTCTGGATATTTCGTTGAAGAATCGTATGGAACCGCCGTAAAGGTCGTCAGTCGCAATAATTTCATCCCCTGGTGCGAATAGTTCCATAAGTGTGGCTATTGCCGCCATCCCGCTTGCAAATGCACAAGCTCCTGCGCCGCCCTCCAGAGCAGCAACTACTTTTTCGACATGCTCGCGTGTGGGGTTTTGCGTTCTGGAATAATCATAACCTGTGCTTTGCCCAACGCAGGGATGGGCAAAAGTAGCGGATTGATAAATAGGGATCGCCACCGCGCCGGTGGAATGGGTCTTGTCCCTCGCGGCATGGATACAGGCTGTTTCTGGTTTCATTGTTTTTCCTTATGCATACTATACAGGTATGAATAGTATATTATAATGAGAAGTTTGAAGTATGTCAAGAAAACGCTCAGCATCTCCAAGGGTGCCTTCAGGCACAAATATGGTATTCGCTCACATCGAAATCTTTGACTTGCCAAAAATATCCTGATCCGGTAAACTGGCTTTGTATTGCACTTTTACTAGTGGGACGAGTAGGAGAAATGAAGAAAAGCGCGTGGTTCTTCTGCGGTATAATTTTTGTAGCATGTTTCTGTACGATGTGCGAAAATCCCTGGATGCGGGACATTTTTGAACCTCTTTTAAGGGACACAGGTCCCGACATTTCAATAGTCGGCGGCGACTTCGTTCTTCCCGACGGAGGCGGTGCAAGGGGTACAAGGACGCTCAGCGCGGCTGTGTCGAATGCCGGCGGCTCGGGCGTAACATGGAGTTCCAGCAACCCGGGCGTAGCGACTGTCGACCCGCAGACCGGCGAAGTGGTCTCCGGCAGCCCGGGAACCGCAACAATAACCGCCGCCCTCGCGAACTTTTCGTCTATAAGCCACTCCGTAACCATTACGGTGCAAAGAAGAAGCTGGCTTACGGACATTGGTGGCTACACGGCTCTGCCGAACGGGGAAATTGTAAACATCAATGCCGGCGCCGGCAGGTTTACCGTAAGGGCAGAGGGACAGATTCAGTCAAATACACAGATTTTCGGTTTCGTGTATCTTCCGGTTTCTGGAGACTTCACCATGACGGTGAAACTCGATTCGGTAAGCTTTGGACTCCTGGGGGGAGGAGTTTCCTCAATTGCGGGCCTCATAGCAATTTCGCAAGCGGGCATTACCCAGGACAGCGCAGGCAACCTATTAGATTATCCAGCTACTACGAGTTTGTTATATGCGGGTGTTGTATTAAGACCTATAGCCAGCCAGGACTACCAGTGGTTTAGATATGCACGCTTTGCAAGCGGCAGCGATTATGCGAGCGTGCAGATCGGAACAGACACGCCAACGAATGCCCAACTCAGCAGCCCGGGCAGATGGATAAAACTCAGCCGGCAAGGTGATGTTTTCACTATGGCATATTCCGCCAATGGCGGAATATCATGGGAGTCCGAGACTGCCACTGTGGTGATAGGCTCTGTCTATGCGGGTATATGGATTGCGGGCGGCGCCAGTACCCCCGCCGTTACAACTGCCGGCTTCAGCGAATGGAGCATAGTGGCCGGGAACGGCAACGCAACACAGGCGCAGCTAAACACCACGGAGGCGAGGATCAGCCTTGCCTACCTTGAATAGGCATAGTGTTGTGTCTTAAGTTTATTCATAAGGCCAATCAATTATTCCGCCAAAATCATACACATTGATGTATCCCAGTTCGCGCACACCCATGATCCGTACCCTTTGCCACAAAATAATAGCGGAAAACACGAAAAAACTACACGTGCAAATGTCCCGAAGCTCATATTAACGCGTTAAATATGGTATTCGCTCACACCGGTATCCTTGAACTTGTCTAAAATATCCTGAAGGGTGATGTTGCCCAGATATTCGTTTATTACTTTCTTAAGCCCCTGCCATATCGATAAGGTTTTACAGTATCCGCATTCTTATGTTCAGCCAGATCCAGCAGCATGCGGAGTGTGTATCGTCCTTTTGTTGATATTTTCATAAATTCCGCCTCCTTACCATTTTTATATTCCGAATTCTTTCTCCAGTCTGCAAAGAACCCGTGCTTTGCCCAACTCTAGGGTGTGCAAAAGTAGCGGATTGCCTACTTGACACAGATAAGGAAAATACACTATAACCTAGTATACACATAGGAATTATGTGTTTATTGGCATAAGGAGGACTTTACAATGCCAAAAGAACCAAAACCAGGGAAGATTATCTCAACGAAAGTCTTCATCGCCCTTGCTTTTTTGCTGATTTTTACTACAGTAATAAGCGCAGGGTGCAGGCCCAGACGGACAGCAGGGGTTGAGGGGCAAAGAACCCGGATAGTCGTAGCAGACGCCAGAACTACCCATCACTTGAACCTTTATGTGGCTAAAGAATTGGGGTTGTTCGATAAATACAACCTTGATGTGGAAATTGTCTTTGTAGACGACAATGCGGCGGCGCGTGATATGGCGGTTTCGGGCGGCGCGGATGTATTTTGGAGCTGCCCTACTGTCGCCATTGCCGCTATTGCCAATGGAGCGCCGATAAAGACAATTGCGCAGGTTAAAAAGCCGTGTACCAGCGTATTGTTGGTCCCCCCGGATTCACCAATAACAAGCTTGTCGGATTTACAGGGAAGGGAAATCGCCGGTATTTCGCCGACTTGTGAAGCGGTTATTTCCTTAACTGTTGCTGCCCGTGCTGCTGGAGGCGATTTTAATCTTCAGCGTTTGGCAGGCGGCCCTGCCATAACCGCGCTTGAAGGACGCAGGGTAGACGGGGCGATACTGGAAGAACCTCATGCCAGCATTGCAGAACTTGCAGGATACAGGGTGCTGTTCCGCGAGGTGTCGGAAAATATCCCCTGCCGTACAATTAATGTAAGCGACAGAGCACTTGCAGCTAACACCGATGCATTTAAAGATTTTATCAAAGCGATTGACGAAG
>Ga0099364_10006987_pt1 | contig 16263 bp, 5 predicted proteins | sample TergutTh196P3_FD_73070 | JGI IMG/M metagenome (GOLD analysis project Ga0099364, IMG submission 73070) | Microcerotermes parvus P3 segment gut microbial communities from Pointe-Noire, Republic of the Congo - Th196 P3 | ecosystem: Host-associated > Arthropoda: Insects > Digestive system > Gut ...
CATGTTCCGCTCGGCGGGACTTCGTTTGGCTATTCTTTCGGATTTTCCGCCAAGACGGAAGATCGAACTATTGGGGCTGGCCGATTTTTTTGAATGTATGCTTTCAACAGAAGAAACCGGCGCTTTAAAGCCTTCGGGCATTCCCTTTGCTGCTTTGGCCCGTTCTCTAACGCTTAATCCGGAAAACATTCTTTATGTGGGAAATAATTCCCTGTTTGATATACAAGGGGCCAGGTCTGCAGGGATGAGAACAGCACTGATACAGCGGAATATTTTCAGCACAGGCCGTAATCATGACAATGGCGGCGCAGAATTTGTTTTCCGGGACTATCGCCAATTACAGGAATATGTATTAAAATAGATCAGAATGGAACCCATATTTACCATAGGAAATCTTATAACTCTGGGAATAAGTTTTCTGGTAATTTTTGTCCTTCGATACCTTGACAGGCATAATAGATCGGTAGATCTGGCACGGGAATACGGCAAGCGGCTTAAAGATGATATTGCCGGTTTTGCGGAAGTAAAGGCCTTTGAGGTTAAAGATAACGGCCTTATTCTGGATGTTCAAAAAAGTGCGGTTAAAGAAGCTTTAAACCGCTTATCCGAAGCCAATACAGAACTGACAGAAAAAACCGCGGCGATATTACAGCGTCTGCAGGAAGTAAGTATTATTGGGGATAGAATAAGCGCCTACGATAGATCCATGGAAGATCTGATTCGTATGACGGGCAAAGTGGAAGAAAATATAAACCGTCTTAAAAATGAATCGGCATCCATGGATGCAGCATCGAAAAAAATTGCAGCTATTATGACCAGGACAGAGGAACTGGGACATCATATAGATTCCCTGGAACGGCGTTTTGAAGAAGAAAATACTGCCGCTTTGGAAAAGGCAGTAGAAACAGTTATAAGCCGGGTAGACAACAGTATGGAAGAGTTGGAGACGGCAGCCAGAGCTGTAGACCGGCAACTGGAAGAACACCGCATAGCCGTAGACCGTATTGAGGAAGATAGAAAAATCAGCCTTGACCGGGACAGGGAGATTATAACCAATGTGCTTGGAGAAGCCCTGGATCAGGCAGAGACCAGAGCCAGTAAACTTGAAGAGGATGCACTGGCAAAGTACCGGGAAGAGGCCCTGTTGCGGATTAACCAATTTCAGCACACTATCGAAGAAAAATTCCGGGAATACCACGAGAATGCCAAAACCAGAGTTGCAGAAATTCAAAACATGGTTAAGTCTTACAGGGATGAATGGAAAACCGGCCATGCCCAAATGGAGATCGAACATAAAGAGTACAGGGAAACCTGGCAGCGTGATATAGATGCACTGGATGCATTGGCTTTGTCCCAGCGTGAACAATGGGAAGGATCGGTGGAAGAAACAGAAAACCGTCTTGCCCGCCTGGGCCAGGAGATTGGGGTTAGAACAGCAGAGCTGGAAGAACGCATGCTTAAGGAAATGGAAGATCGTCTGGCAGAATATAAGCTCGATCAAAATACACAGTGGAAGCGCTTTGAAGTATTGGCCGAAGATGCCTTAAAACTGGACAGCCAATTGCGCCTGTCAATGGAAATTGCCGAACAAAAAATTCATAAAGATCTGGCCATTTTTGAAGAAATGCAAAAAAACAAACAGGAACTTGCCAATGCAGCTTTGGAAGAAAAAGCAAATGACTTAAGAGTGCAGATAGAAGCATTGGAACAGGAATTTATTGTGCTTAAAAAAACTGCCTATGATAATGTCGAAGAAAAGCTCAAGGTATTCGAGGACGAATTCTTTGCCGATTTGGCAAAACGCAGTAATGATATTGACAGCCGCCTTAACGAATGGAACTCTGCTTTGGAACAAAAATTACATGTTCTTTCAGAAAAAACAGAAATGGAACAGCACGATCTTATATCGTCTTTTAAGGAAGACATGAATGTTCGAATAGGGGAACAAGGTGAACGTATCCTTAATGAACTGGAACGGATTAAAACAAAAACAGAAGTTTTTGAAGAAAAAATTAACAACGGCCTGGATCAAACAGAAAGCCGTATATCGGGTCTAAGCAGCAGCGCCGAAGAAATACGATCCGGAATTAAGGAATTTACCGCACAAACACGCCTTTTTGAAAAAGCCGATGAATTAAAAACCATTCTGGAACGGAACATGGAGGATCTAAAGCTTAATCTTTCGGGGATTGAAGAAAAGCGCGCAGAAGCTGCCAGGCTGGAAACAGAATTTATTAAAATCCGCCGGCTGGAAGATGAAGTTAATACAAAGATGACCAGGTTCCTTACCGAAAAAAATCATCTGGATATTATGGAAAGGGATTTTGACAGGCTTATTCAAACTGCACAGCGGGTAGAAGAACGGCTTAAAGAAGTTACCGGTGCCGACGATACCCTGCAGCATATCCAGGTTTCCCTGCGTAAGCTGGAAGATGCTATTATGGCAGCAGAAGACAAGTACCAGCGTGTAGAAAATAAAAACCGCATCCTGGAAGAAACCAACAGGGGTATTGAACGGAATTTTGAAATTATGGAAGAAACAGAGCTGGCTCTGCGAAAATGCAGGGAAAATATAGATCGTCTGGATGAAGACATGGATTCTTTCAGGCCTTCCATAGAAAACCTGGCGGCAGCCAGTGAAAAAGCCAGGGAGACCGGAGAAAAACTTGGTATTCTGGATACAGATTTAGCGGCAATTGAAAATAGAATAGAAAAAATGCAGGTAGCCAGAGAATGGCTAACAAGGGTAGAAACCCGCTTTGAAGAACTTAACAAAGAAACAGGGGAAAAATTAAAACTTCTGGAAGCAATCCTAAAAGATGAAAGCAAAAAGTCAGGATCGAGTGAAGGCGCGCCTCCTACCCGTGAAAGAGAAAATGTCTTAAAACTTGCCCGCCAGGGCTGGGGACATGACGAAATAGCAAGAGCCCTAAAAATTCCCCGCAGTGCAGTAGACTTAATTGTAGAAATGGGAGCAAGTAGCTGGAAATGAAGCAGATAAAAATTACCAGAAAAATGCTTGTTATTACCATTATAAGCATGGGTGTTTTTCTTATTGTATACAGTCTTGTGCGGCATTTTACAGGTTTTGGATTAAATGAAGGAGCGGAAAAATTAATGATTGATGTCATTATGTTATCTGCTTTGGGGCTTTTTATTTATAATCGCAAATTGTTTAAAGACGAAAAAATGGCAAAAGAAGCTGAGGAAGAAACAGAACGGCGTCGCCTGGCAGGAGAAGAAGAACCTGAAGAGGAATATCCCGAAGAAGACGAAAACTTGCCGCATTGGGAACGCTATGGGGAACGTTATAAAGCTGAAGAAGACGAGGACAATAACGAGGATGTTTATTAGATCTGCGATTCCCCATTCATACAAAAGACAAATTCCGGTAATGAGCAGATTCATTATCTTTTCCGTGGTGTTTTTTTTAATAATTCTTGCAGGAGGAAGTACAGCTTTTATATTGTCAATGCAGCAGATTATAAGGTCAAATAAAGGTATTGAATTATTACAACTGCTGGAGATCGAACGGGTAAAACTGGAAACTTCTGTTAATAACGAGGTTGTTATTGTTTTGCAAATGGCAAATTCTCCCCTGATTGCAAGATATTTTTCCAACCCAGAGAATTCTGAGTTGAATGAATTGGCTGTTGACGAATTATTATCTTACCGTAGATCTTTTGCATCGGAAATAATTTTTTGGATAAGCGATATAGATAAATTGTTTTACTACAATGATCTGGAACCATATCTCATGAACCCGTATAATCCCGAGAATTATTGGTATAACATGACTCTTTACGATACGGAAATATATAATTTTAATATTAATTATAATCCGGATCTTAATGTAACCAATCTATGGATCAACGCGCCGGTTTTTGATTCTTACGGCAGGCCAATCGGAATGCTGGGAACCGGTATTGATATAACAACATACCTTGAAATGGTTAATCAAAATTTGGCCGGCAGAGCCAGCGTATTTCTATTCAATGCTTACGGCGAAATTACCGGTGCCAGAGATCCAATAATGGTTGCAGAGAAGAGAAACATAGATGATGAATTTATTATTGAAGGAGGGGGAATTCTTTCCCTGGCAGGAAACCTTGCATCTTATGAAACACAAATACTTGATACTCACTTTGGAAGAATAGCTATTGGGACCATTCCTCTGCTTGAATGGTTTTCTTTGGCAATAATGCCTGACAGTCTGGATGATTATAGAAATACAATGACAGCATTGTTCATCGTAATGCTTATGGTGATGCTGGTTGTTTTTATCATATTTAATATATTTATTTCGGGACTGCTTAAACCGCTGCGAAAATCAATGATTGAAGCAGAAGCTGCAAATTATGCAAAAACCGCTTTTCTTGCAAATATGAGCCACGAACTTAGAACTCCGTTAAATGTGGTCATTGGGCTTACAGATTTAATTATGGAAGAAAATGACTTAACAAAAAATGCTACAGAAAACCTGTATAAAATCGGCAAAGCAGGCACAACACTATTGGGAATCGTTAATGATATCCTGGATTTTTCCAAAGTTGAATCCGGCAAGTTGACTTTAATGCCTGCAGAATATCACATAGCCAGTCTGTTAAATGATGTTATTACTCTTATCATAACAAGGCTCGCTGAAAAGCCGATAATTTTCTGCTTAAACATCAGTGATGATCTTCCCGCTAGATTTTATGGCGATGATTTACGCATTAAACAAATTTTAAATAATCTTCTAAGCAATGCTCTTAAATATACTCAAGAGGGAAAAATAGATTTATCTGTAAATTGTTTAAAAGACAATGATAATAAAAAAGATAAAAATATATGGATGGAAATTACTGTAAGCGATACCGGCATTGGCATAAGCGAAGAAAATGTAAAAAAACTATTCTCGGATTATTATCAGGTTGAAAGCGAGGCAAGCCGCAAAATTGAAGGTACGGGACTTGGTCTTTCCATAACAAAGCGGCTTTTGGATTTAATGGACGGCAGTATCTCTGTAGAAAGCAAGCTGGGTCTGGGGACTGTCTTTAAGGCCCGCTTTAGGCAGGGTATTGTTGACGATAGTGTAATTGGTCAGGAAACAGCCGAAAATCTTCGGCGTTTCCGTTATGCAGAGGATAAACTCAATGTCAGCAATAAACTTGTACGTGCGGATTTAAGCCATGCAAAAGTACTTGTGGTCGATGATATGCAAACAAATCTGGATGTTGCTGCAGGCCTTTTGGGCAAGTATAAGATGCAGGTTGATTGTGTATTAAGCGGTCAGGAAGCTGTTGAATGCATTCGTCAGGGAGAGCCGGTTTATGATGCGATCTTTATGGATCATATGATGCCGGGGATGGATGGAATAGAAACAACAGTGGCGATAAGAGCCCTTGATTCGGAATATGCCAAAAAAATACCTGTCATTGCTCTTACAGCCAACGCCATTCATGGAACCGAGGATATTTTTTTGGCCAACGATTTTCAGGCATTTTTAACCAAGCCCATTGATATAATAAAGCTGGATTCAGTTATACGAAAATGGGTAAATAAAGGGAATACATAATGGTTAAGCATATTATTCTTGCTGCGCTTGTTATTTTTATTTTATCTGCCTGCGAAAGACATACTGGAAGAAAGGCTGAATTGTCATTTGAAAATAAAAATTTCAATGATATTACGTACTTGGATATTCCCGGTGTTACAGAAGAAGAAATAGCGGAGATTGAAACGCTTAAGGAACAATATGATTATTTTAGTTACGGAATGTTATACTCAACGGAATCATTTTATAATACAGACGGAGAAATAGAAGGATTTGCAGCATTGGTATGCGAATGGCTCTCAGCATTATTCGGAATACCTTTTATACCAAAAAATTACACCTGGACAGCTCTGCTTGACGGGCTTGAAGATAAAACAATTGACTTTACCGGCTACTTAATGCCGACAGAAGGCCGCAGAAGAACATATTCCATGACCGACCCGATAGCGCAGCGGGTGGTAAAATATTTTCGCCTTAGAGACAGCGCTCCAATATCGGAAATCAGGAAAGAACATTTGCCAAGATACGCTCTTGTCACTGATGCAGCAACGACACATAATGTTTTCCAGTTTGCAATAGAAGACTTTGAACCGGTATTTGTAGAAGTGTATACCGATTCGTATGAGCTTATGATTAACGGAGAAGCAGATGCGCTTGTCACTGTAGGTGTAAACGAGACCGGATTTGGCGGCGATGTGGTAACAGATGATTTTATACCGCCGATATTTGCTTCGACATCCTTTGCTACACAGAACACAGCGCTCCAGCCTTTTGTTAACATCGTACAAAAAGCGCTGGAAAACGGAGCTATCCTTCATTTGAATGAGCTGTATAATCAGGGTTATAGGGATTATTCGAGGTATAAGTTAACTACGCGCCTGAGCGATGAGGAGCTCCGTTTCATACAAAACAATCCAGTTATACCCTTTGCTGCAGAAACAAATAATTATCCATTAAGCTTTTTCAACACCCGGTACAATGAATGGCAGGGGATAGCTATTGATGTGCTAAAGGAAGTAGAAGCTTTGACAGGACTTACATTTCCTGTTGTTAATGAGCGCGGGACTCCATGGGCACAACTGCTTGAAATGCTGGAAGCCGGCGAGGCCCTGATAATTTCTGAATTATTCAATACTTCTGCCCGGGAAGGCCGTTTTTTATGGCCCGGTAAACCGCTTTTTTTGGATCAGTCAGCGCTTATATCAACAAATGAACATCGTAATATTAACCTCCATGAAGTTATGTCCATGAGAGTAGGATTTAGCGACGGTTCAGCCCATGCTGAACTTTTTCACAGATGGTTCCCCGGTCACCCAAACGCCATAGCATACCTTGCCCCCGGCGAAGCTTTTACTGCTTTGATGAACGGTGAAGTGGACATGGTTATGGCAAGCATAATAAATCTTCTGGATCTTACCCATTATCAGGAACTTGCAGGTTTTAAGGCCAATATTGTATTTGATAACACTCTGGAATCCACCTTCGGCATTAACCTGGACGTGGTTCTTCTGTGTTCCATTGTTGACAAAGCCCTTGACCAGATTGACATTCAGGCTATCTCCGGTCAATGGCTGCGCAGGACTTATGATTACCGTTTACGATTAAGCCAGGAATTGGCCGAGGCACAAAGGCCCTGGATTTTTAGAACCGCTGTCATGCTCTCATCGATAATTGTTATCCTGGCAGCTCTATATTTAAGAGACAGAAAAAAAAGGAAGATTTTTGCCGAACAGGCAGCCAGGCTTACCGTAACAAATAACAGGATTGAAGCAATTATAAGTAATCTGCCCGGTATGGTATTCCAGCATCTATACAATCCGCCGGATTATACCTATACCTTTGTAAGCGAAGGCTGCAAAGAGCTTACCGGATATTTGGCGGACGAACTTATAGGCAAAAACTCTGTTAATTTTTTGGAAATGATGCACCCCGACGATGCTGATCATATTGAAAAACTAAGCGCCCAGACCCTCCCATTTGGTCTTCCCTTCGAGACTACTTTTAGAATTACCACCAGGGATAAGACTAGTAAATGGATATGGGAGCGCAGCCGGGTGGTCAAAAAAAATCCGGATGGCACACCTCACCTGATCGAAGGTTACTATGCCGATGTCACCGAACGGTGGAAACTGGGGGCAGCCGAGCAGGCCAACCGTGCAAAGTCAGCTTTTCTTGCCAATATGAGCCATGAAATGCGTACGCCAATGAATGTAGTTGTAGGTCTTACCGACTTAATGCTGGAAGAAGACGACCCGACCGTTAATTTAAAAGAGAATCTGAAGAGGATAAGTACAGCAGGAAATACCCTGCTTGGGCTAATTAACGATGTTCTGGATATTTCAAAAATAGAAGCCGGAAAACTGGAATTAATGCCTGTCAAATACGATGTGCCCAGCCTAATTAATGATATTATCAACCTTAATGTTATACGCATCGATGAAAAGCCCATAACATTCCTGCTTGATATTGACGAAAACCTTTCGTATAGCCTTTATGGAGATGATCTGCGGGTAAAACAAATAATCAATAATCTTTTAAGCAATGCTTTTAAGTATACTAAAAAGGGAAATGTCACATTGGGTATATCCACAGAGCAGTCCGGAGATGATGTTTGGGTGTATGTATATGTCAGCGACACAGGTCTTGGTATACGCAAAGATGACTTGGAGAAGCTCTTTACCAGTTATGGTCAAGTAGATACCCATACAAACCGGATGATCGAAGGCACCGGTCTTGGGCTGGCAATAACCAAACAGCTTACAGAGATGATGGATGGTGAAATTAGCGCAGAAAGCGAGTACGGCAGGGGTTCCATTTTCCGCACCCGTTTCCGGCAGGGCTTTGTTGACAATACACATATTGGCCCGCTTATTTCAAAAAACCTTCGTAATTTCCGCTACACCGAAGACAAACAAAAAGCCAAGAAGAAACTTGTCAGACCCGATTTATGTTATGCCAGAGTCCTTGTGGTAGATGATATGCAGGCCAATCTTGATGTAGCTGCCAGCCTTCTGGGCAAGTATAAAATGCAGGTAGACTGTTTGTTAAGCGGGCAGGAAGCTGTTGAACGCATACGCCAGGGAGTGCCTGTTTATAATGTTGTTTTTATGGATCATATGATGCCGGAAATGGATGGTATAGAAACGGCACATGCCATTCGTAATCTTGGTACAAAATACGCAGGAAAAATTCCAATTATTGCCCTTACAGCCAATGCAATTGTGGGTACTGAAGATATATTTTATGCCCAGGGTTTTCAGGCATTTTTATCCAAGCCCATTGACATTATGCAGTTAGATTCTGTTATCCGAAAATGGATAATAAAGTAAGGAAGGTTTTCTATGCAGACAACAAGGCGAATTTTAAACTTCATGTTGCTTGGCATATTTATATTGGTTGTCTTCCCGGGATGCGATGCACCTGCAGGAAACCAGAGTGATATATCAATAGAGAACCTTTCTTTCAGAGACATTCCTGGCGTCAACGAAGAAGAAATAAGATCCATCGAAGAGCTTCAAAGACAATATAAATCTTTTGCCTTCGGGGTGACTCCGGGAACTGAGGCATTTATTTCGGTTGACGGTGAAATTGGCGGGTTTAGTGCATTGTTCTGCCAATGGCTCTCCGGATTATTTGGAATTCGCTTTGATCCTGTGTTTATAGAATTCGGTAATGTTTTTGATGCACTGCAAAGAGGCGAGATTGATTTTTCTGCTGCGATGAGATTTACTGAAGAATTCCAGCAGACTCATTTTGCCACAGACCCCGTAGCGTTGCGTACCATGAAAATGTTCCGTATTGAGGGCAGCCTACCTTTAGATAATATTGCTTTGTTCCGCCCCCCGCGTTACGGGTTTTTTAGAGGGACTGTCTCTATTGATCAAGTTCTTGCAGTGACAGATCCTGATACATTTGAAATCGTATTAATTGACAATTTTAGTCCTGTTTATGAGATGTTACAGAATAACGAGATCGATGCTTTTGTTGTATTGAGTCCTGCAGAAGCAGCCTTTGACAGATATAACGATATTATTATGGAAGACTTTTTGCCGCTGGTATTTGGCCCTGTTTCCCTGTCCACAAGAAAGCCCGAGCTTGAGCCAATCATATCTGTAGTGCAAAAAGCGCTGGAAAACGGCTCCCACCCTTATATTCTTGACTTATACAGGCAGGGATATTTTGAATACAGAAAACAAAAATTGTTTTCACGATTTAGCGAAGAAGAACAGGCATTTATAAACAACACTCCTGTTGTATGGTTTGTCAGCGAAAGCGATTCATACCCGCATAAATTTTTCAATGTCCATGTACATCAATGGCAGGGTATTTCATTTGATTTATTGAAAGAAGTGTCTGAACTTACGGGCTTGAACTTTCAGCTTGCCAATGATCAATATTCAACTTTGGATGAGCTTTTAACCATGCTTTACCAGGGAGAAGCATCCATGTTTCTTGACATGATCCACACCAGAGAACGGGAAAGAAACTTTATTTGGACAGAAACCAATGTTTTGGAAGACAATTTTGCTTTTCTTTCCAGAGCTGTATCTCCCAGAGCAGCTCTTAGTGATGTTATACACCTTAGAGTCGGCGTGGTTTTAGGATCGGCTATGGACGAAATGTTTAATGATTGGTTTCCATTTCATAAATACCTTGTAAGATATGACAGTTTTGATAATATGCAAAATGCTCTTGAGCAGGGGGAAGTGGACATTATCCTTACCAACATGAACAGACTTCTTGCAATGTCCAATTTTTATGAAAACCCCGGCTTTAAAGCTGATATTATTATTCAACCGCCGTATTATTCCGGTTTTGGTTTTAATAGAGACGAAGTTATTTTACGTTCCATTGTAGATAAGGCTCTTAGATTAATTGACTCCAATCATATTACCATATACTGGCAAAGCAAAACATTCGATTACCGGACAACTATGGTACAGGCACAGAGATTTTGGATTAACACTGTCTTTGCAGCGCTGGTGTTTGTGCTTGTTTTATTGACGGTAGCCTATATCCGGGACAGAAAAAAGTCAAAAACTATTGTAATGCAGGCGGCAGATATAAAACTGGCAGAAAAATCGCTGCGGGAAGCTCATGAACTTTCGCAAGTCATGCTGGATACAGTTCCATTGTGCTGCTGTCTGGTAAATAGAAATTATCAGTGTATTGCCTGCAACGACGCGGCTGTAAGACTTTTTGAACTAAAAGACAAGCAGGAATTTTTAGATGAATTTGCCAAACTATCGCCGGAATTTCAACCGGACGGAAGCAATTCTTTTGAAAAAGCATATAAGATTATAGATAATGCTTTTAAAGGAGATCCCTTTGTTGGTGAATGGACGCATCAATTATTGGATGGTACGCCAATACCGGCAATAACAACGTATGAGCGTGTCAAATACGGCGATGATTATATTGTTTTTTCGTACGCAAGGGATATGCGCGAACATAAGCGTTTAACCACAAGGATAGAAACCATAATAAACAACCTGCCGGGCATGGTATTTCAGCAGCTTTATAATCCGCCGGATTATACATATACCTTCGTCAGTGAAGGCTGCAAAGAGCTTTTGGGATATATGCCGGAAGAGTTCATGAACGGCAGTTCAATTTCTTTTTCCGGTATGATACATCCGGAGGATATGGGTTTTGTTGAAAAGTTAAGCTCGGAAACACTTCTAAATGGACTGCCCTTCGAGGCAACTTTCCGGGTTATTACAAAAGACGGTAATATAAAATGGATATGGGAACGAAGCCGCGTGATCGAGAAAAATGAGGACGGCACTCCCCGTCTGGTAGAGGGGTATCAGACAGATGTAACAGAGCGGCATCAATTGCAGGAAGCCGAACGCGAACATGAACGAATGTCGTCAAGGATAGAGGCTATAATCAGCAATCTGCCCGGCATGGCGTACCAGTGCCACTATGCTCATCCCACATATCCCCTTACCTTCGTTAGTGAGGGAAGCAAGGAACTCCTGGGATATACGCCCCAGGAACTGATAGGCGGCGAAAATATGTATATGGCGATGGTGCATCCCGATGATTTGGAAGGTCAGGAAAAAAAGAGCGCCGAAACCCTTGAACACGGTTTGCTATACGAACACACGAACCGGCTGGTAATGAAGGACGGCACCATAAAATGGGTTATGGAGCGCTGCCGTGTTCTGGAGTGGAATGAAGACGGCACACCCAAATTACTTGAGGGTTATGTGTTTGACATAACTGACCAAAGACGGTTTGAAGCCGCAGAATTGGCAAACCGGGCGAAAACTGAATTTTTAGCAAAGATGAGCCACGAAATCAGAACGCCGATGAACAGCATTATGGGCTTTGCAGAACTAGCAACAGACAGCGACTCTGAGGCAGAAGTACAGGATTATCTGGAAAAAATAATAGGCAGTACAAAATGGCTTTTGCATATTATAAATGACATTCTGGATATTTCAAAAATAGAAGCCGGTAAAATGGAACTGGAGCAGGTGCCCTTCGATCTGCGTGATGTTTTTTCCCGCTGTCAGTCTGTTATACTGCCCAGCATTAAAGAAAAGGGCCTTGACCTGCGTATTTATGCTGAACCATCAACAGGTAAAAAGCTCTTGGGCGACCCGCTTAAGCTGTATCAGGTTCTAATAAATCTACTGAGTAATGCGGTAAAGTTTACCAATACCGGAACGATTAAGTTCTCATCTGCGATAAAGAGCCTGGATACCAGGAGCGCCACGGTATTTTTTGAGGTTAAGGACAGCGGTATAGGCATGAGCTCTGATCAGATTAACAGGATATTTGACCCCTTTATTCAGGCGGACTCCAGCACTACCCGCGAATATGGAGGTTCGGGACTTGGACTTACAATATCCAAAAACATCCTGGAGCTGATGAACGGTAAACTGGTTGTGGAGAGTTCGCCGGGCGCAGGCAGTACTTTTAGCTTTGAACTTACATTTGATACAATAGATGTGACTGACAGGGAGCTGCCCGAGCATACAAAATTCGATATGGTTGAAAAACCATACTTCGAAGGTTTAGTCCTTGTCTGCGACGACAACTCAATGAACCTGGAAGTTATATGCGCGCATCTAACACGTGTAGGACTGGAGACAATTACGGCAGAGAACGGTAAACTTGGTGTGGAAATAGTCAGGGAACGCATAAAAAATAACGAAAAACCTTTTGATCTTATTTTTATGGATATGTTTATGCCGGTCATGGATGGAATAGAAGCCGCCTCAAAAATAACAGCTATGAATACAGAAAGCCCCATAGTGGCGATGACGGCAAATATAATGGTCAGCGAACTGGAAAAATACAAAAAGTACGGAATGCCCGACTGTCTGGGGAAACCTTTTACTTCACAGGAGTTGTGGCATGTTTTACTTAAGTATCTTAAACCTGTAAGCAGCAAACCGGCAGGCGGGGGAGTGTGGGGTCCTGTTGATGAACAAGAAGAGAATGAAGAGCTGCAAAGAAAACTGCGGAATAATTTTTTTAAGAACAATCAAACAATACATGATCAAATAACAGAGGCTGTATCCGCAGGAGATTTTAAGCTGGCGCACAGACTGGCGCACAGCCTGAAAGGGAACGCAGGGCTTATAGGCAAATCAGAATTGCAAAGTGCCGCAGCTGAAATCGAAACGATGCTTAAAGACAGGATAGCTTCTGTCTGGGATAATAAGATGAAAAATCTTAAAACAGAGTTGTTGTCTGTTCTTGATGAACTAAAGCCGCTGCATGATAAAACATTAAATGACGAATCCGCACAGCGGGAAGGACATGAGGTTTTAGATATACGACAGGCACTGGTCCTGTTTGACAAACTTGCGCCCATGCTGGAAAATATTAACCCGGAATGTATAAATCTGCTCGACGATATCCGTATAATCTCCGGGACGGAGGAACTTATTCAGCAAATGGAAAATTACGACTTCGAATCAGCTGCCAGGACACTTAATGAATTAAGAAAGGAGCTTAAGGAGAGCGGTTTTGATTAAAAACAAAGGTATTGTCAGTATACTATTTATTGCCGCACTCATTTTACTTTGTTTGCCGGGATGTGAAAGGCAGCCTGACATGGGCGTACCATTTGGAAACCACATATTCCGCGATATTACATACCGGGATATTCCCGGTGTCTCGGCGGAGGAAATCGAAGCTGTCGAAGCGCTGAAGGCGCAGTATCCGAGTTTTAAGTATTTTATGTTTCCGAGCACCGAAGCTTTCTACAACGAGGCGGGAGAAGCCGGCGGATTTGCCGCCTTGTTTTGCGCGTGGCTGAGTGGGCTGTTTGACATTCCCTTTGAACCAACCTTCGTGTTAGACCCCGATGTACTTGGTGTCATACAAAGAGGCGTGTACGATTTTTCAGGCGATATCCGTATGACGGAAGACCGTCGTCAGATATATTTCGGTACAGACCCCATTGCTCTGCGCTCTGTTGTAACGATTCGTTTAAAAGATAGTCCGCCCCTTCCCGTCATTGCATCTCAGCGGACACCCCGTTACATTTTTTTAAGGAACAACCGTACATTTGAGGATGTCGCGGCTGTAACTGAACCGGGTTCTTATGAAACCATTTTGGTTGATATGTATTCGGGCGACACATATCCCTTATTAAAGAGCGGGGAAGCGGACGCCCTTATCGCTGTGAATCTTATTGAAGTTTTCTTTACCCAGTACGAGGATCTTATCGCGGAAGATTTCCTGCCGCTAATTTTCAATCCCGTTTCCATGACGACGGGCAAGGCGGAACTCGAACCAATCATCTCTGTGGTTCAAAAGGCTTTGGACAACGGCGCGTTCAACTACTTTAACGAGTTGTACTACCAGGGTTACCGGGATTATCAGGCACACGCGCTGCGTTCCCGGTTTACAGAGGAAGAACTCGTTTTTATTCAAAATAATCCAGTCATTTCTCTTGCGGCGAAGTCAGACAATTATCCAGTCAGCTTTTACAGCAGTCGCGAAAACAGTTGGCAGGGCATATCCTTTGATGTTCTTAAGCGCATAGAAGAACTTACCGGGCTAAGCTTTGAAATCTGCAATGACCCGTCTACGGAATGGTCCGAATTGATGCGAATGCTTGAAGAGGGAGAAGCGCTGATCTACTCCGATTTAGTCCGCATGGCGAGCAGGGAAGATCGTTACATATGGCCGGACTCTTCTTACCTTACCGACCAGCCGGCTTTGATATCCGGAACGGAACACCGTAATATCATGGCAAGCGAAGTCTATACCTTTCGGATCGGGTTAAGCCGGGACAGCGGTTATACCACACAGTTCCGCAGATGGTTTCCCGACCATCGGGACACCATTGAATATGATACCCAGGAAGCTGCCTTTGAAGCCCTGACACACGGCGAGGTGGACATGGTGATGAGCAGCGTAGTCAGTCTTCTGTGGCTGACAAATTACTTAGAGTATCCCGGCTACAAAGTCAACCTCGCGTTCAACCAATCTTTTGAAGTTACTTTTGGCCTGCACAGGGATGCGGAGATTCTGCGTTCCATTATTGAAAAGTCCCTTCATGTTGTCGATACTGAGGCCATTTCCGGGGAATGGCTGCGGCGTACTTTTGATTACCGTTATATGATGGTGCAGGCACGGCGGCCGCTGCTTATGGGCGCAATTGTTTTGTCTTTAACAGTGCTCGCGCTTGTGTTTGTTCTCTTTGTAAGAAGCCGCAGTGCTGGAAAACGGCTTGAAAAACTTGTTAAACAGCGCACAAACGAACTGGAACTGCGAACAGAAGAGGCCCATGCCGCATCCCACACAAAGTCCGAATTCCTTGCAAAGATGAGCCATGAAATTCGCACACCTATGAACAGTATAATGGGTTTCGCGGAGCTGGCATCAGACAGCGATTCAATGTTTCAAATAAAAGATTTCCTTAGAAAAATTATCGACAGTACAAAATGGCTCTTGCATATTATAAACGACATTTTGGATATTTCAAAAATTGAAGCCGGTAAAATGGAACTGGACATTACGCCGTTTAATCTGAATGATGTTTTTTCCCGATGCCGGTCTGTCGTTCTGCCAATGGTCAAGGAAAAAGGACTGGAATTAAGTGTTTATGCAGAACCGTCGATAGGAAAAAAACTAATAGGCGACCCTGTGCGTCTTTTTCAGGCGCTGATGAATCTATTATCCAATGCGGTAAAGTTTACAAACAAAGGAACCGTAAAATTTTCATCATCAATAAGATCTGCGGATAATGATAAAACTACAATATATTTCGAAGTAAAAGATACTGGGATTGGCATGACAAGCGAACAGCTTGGCAAGGTATTTGATATGTTTGTTCAGGCGGATTCCGGCACAACCCGCGATTACGGCGGTACAGGGCTTGGACTTGCAATAGCGAAAAACATAGTGGAGTTAATGGGCGGAAAACTTTTAGTAGAAAGTACTCCCGGCACCGGCAGTACTTTTAGTTTTGAACTCACTTTTGATACGATAGAATCGTCAGATGATGCATACGGCAGAGCAGAATTAGAAATATCGGCAAAACCATACTTTGACGGCCTTGTATTGATCTGTGATGATAATACCCTTAACCGTCAGGTGATCTGCGCGCATCTTGAGCGCGTAGGGCTTAAAGCAATTACAGCGGAGAACGGAAAAATTGGTATAGAGTTAATTCTGGATCGCAAGAAAAAAAATGAAAAACCTTTTGACATTATTTTTATGGATATGTTTATGCCTGTAATGGACGGGATGGA
>Ga0099364_10006988_pt1 | contig 16259 bp, 14 predicted proteins | sample TergutTh196P3_FD_73070 | JGI IMG/M metagenome (GOLD analysis project Ga0099364, IMG submission 73070) | Microcerotermes parvus P3 segment gut microbial communities from Pointe-Noire, Republic of the Congo - Th196 P3 | ecosystem: Host-associated > Arthropoda: Insects > Digestive system > Gut ...
CGATCCTCACGATGTTTTCCTCCGAATCGAATAGGGCTTCGGCCAGGGTTCTCGCCAGTTCCGTCTTTCCCACCCCGGTCGGGCCGAGGAAAATGAAGCTGCCTATCGGGCGCTTGGGGTCGCTTATGCCCGACCGGGAACGGAGCACGGCGTTGGAAACGGCCTGGACGGCTTCGTCCTGGCCTATCACCCTGGCGTGGAGTATCTCCGGGAGATGGAGCAGTTTTTGGCGCTCGCCCTCCACGAGTTTAGTTACAGGTATGCCCGTCCACTTCGAGACTATCGACGCTACCTCGTCCTCGGTGACTTCCTCGCGCAGTAATTTTTTCCCGCCGCAGGATTCAGCCGCGCGCCCCTCCGCCTCGCGGAGTTTTTTTTCGAGGTCCGGCAGCGTGCCGTGCCGCAGTTCCGCCGCCTTATTGAGGTTGTACTCCCGCTCCGCCAGCTCGGCGTCGGCTTTCGTCCGCTCGATCCGTTCGCGCAGTTCACGGACGGCTGTTATCGACGATTTCTCCTTTTCGTACTGCGCGTTTAAGGCGTCCGATTCCTCCTTCAGGTTCATGATCTCCCTCGTGATAGCCTCTCGGCGTTCAGCGCTCGCCCTGTCGTTTTCCTTTTTCAGTGCCGCCTCCTCGATCTCGAGTTGCATGATCCGCCTCGAAACGGAATCGAGTTCGGCCGGCATCGAGTCGATGTCGGTTCTTATCATCGCGCAGGCCTCGTCCACCAGGTCGATGGCCTTGTCCGGCAGAAATCTGTCCGAGATATAGCGGTTGGAGAGGACGGAGGCGGCGACGAGGGCATTGTCCTGTATCTTGACGCCGTGATGTATCTGGAAACGCTCCTTGAGGCCGCGAAGGATGGATATCGTGTCCTCAGTGTCGGGGGGTTCCACCAGCACAGGCTGAAAACGCCGTTCGAGCGCCGCGTCCTTCTCTATGTGCAACCTGTACTCGTCCAAAGTCGTGGCGCCTATGCAGTGCAGTTCACCCCGGGCGAGCATAGGTTTCAGCATGTTGCCGGCGTCGAGGGCGCCGTCGGTCCTGCCCGCGCCCACTATCGTGTGAAGCTCGTCGATGAAGAGGATGATCCTGCCCTCGCTCTTTTGTATCTCGGTGAGCACGGCCTTGAGCCGCTCCTCGAATTCGCCCCGGTATTTGGCCCCGGCGATGAGCGAGCCCATATCGAGCGCGAAGAGCGAGCGGTCCTTCAATCCCTCCGGCACGTCGCCGCGGACGATCCGCATCGCGAGCCCCTCGACCACGGCGGTCTTGCCCACGCCGGGCTCGCCGATCAACACTGGGTTATTCTTCGTCTTTCTGCTGAGTATTCGGATCACCCTGCGAATCTCCTCGTCGCGGCCGATGACCGGATCGAGTTTGTTCTCGCGCGCCGCGCGGACAAGGTCGCGCCCGTATTTTTCTAGCGCTTCGTAAGAATTCTCATGTTTATTTGCGTTCATTTCATACGCCTCCAATAAAATGACTAATATTGACTATTATTATATATACTGCTTAATCAATCAATGTCATATTATTTCGGCGCAAGGTGATAACGGTCGGCGGCAGGGGAATATCTCCGGTTATGGGTAGGTTTTCACGTTTATCGCCGAAATCTGAGTTATAATACGGTTCTTGGCGTATAATTTGCTCATTCGGCGAGGAGGGGAAGAAAATGCGGGGTTATATCGATAATAACAGGGATAGGATACTTTGGATCACCAGAACGGCTAGTTTTATCGCGCTGCTGATCGTGTCGCAGGCCGCGACCGCGCCGTTGGGGAACCAATTCGTCACCGGCTCTATAGTAAACTTTTTACTTATCGTTTCAGTAATGACCTGCGGACTTACATCGGGATTCACCGTGTCCATCCTCTCGCACATCATGGCTAAATTTTTTGGAATCGGGCCGCTTTGGAGCCTGGTGCCCTTTGTGGCGGCGGGGAATATCGTTCTGGTGGTTATTTGGTATTTCATAGGCAATCGAAGCGCGGGCGGCAGATACATGAACTATGCGGCGGCGCTGGTCTTAGCGGCATTAGGTAAGTTTTTGACGTTATATGCCGGCATCGTAAAAATCGCCGTGCCCATACTCTTGGATTTGCCCGAACGCCAAGCGTCGGTCATTTCGTTCATGTTTTCTTTCCCTCAGATCATCACCGCCTCGATTGGCGGCGTGATGGCCTGCATCCTGCTTCCTGTGCTCGAAAAGACCGTATTTGCCGCAAAGGAATAAAGCAAACTGCATGATTGCGGGTTGCCGGCGTCAATTGCCTTGACGAAGGATTCTTGCGTTCTCCGCAGGTCAAAGAGGGCCGTTTGCCTGGCCGAGGTACTCGCGGCCCTTCTGATTATTCCCGTTCTGCTATTCGGACTCGCCGCTGCGGCGTATGTTCCGATGAGTATAATGAACCGCGCCGAGGACATTAGCGTCGCACAGGACAGGGCGGAGATGGTGTTCGCCATCCTCGCGGTTCCGTTGGAACACTGCGGCTATGGTCTTCCGAAGAAGCCGGAGGATTACAAATACGCTTTCAGCAGTACCCTTCCTCCGTTCAGGTGGGAAGGCCCCCTCAGCGTAGAACCCGCCGCGGCGCCGGGTGGTTTAAGAGAGAACGGCAACTGCAAGATAGCTTACGCTGTTGACACGAAGTGCAGAACGATCGCAAAAGCCGAGACCTCGTCCGATACGATGTGGATCACCGTCAATCACGTGCCGGAATTGCTGAGGAGCGAACCCTACAGCTCCGGTGCTGGCAACGACGTAAACAATTGGATTTTGTTCGGCTCGATGATGCCATATTGCCTTCCCGCCCGAAAAAATACGACGCAAACGACGCTGCCAAACGGCGACGTCAGCATCTCCGTCAAATTCAACCGCACGCAGCCCGACGCCGATACGCTGATGATACCCGAGAATGACGAACTTTATTACCTTCGCGTGATGGAGTGCCAGGTGAGAAGTTCCGGCGAGGAGTCGATTTTTTTTACGAGGGATCATATGGGCACCGGCTGGCAGCCGCGCGTGGCCGGGGTTGTGGATGTGAGATTCGAACTGGAACCAAACCGCCGGTTGCTTCATGTATGGACGCTCACGCACGGCGCCCGGAGATTCGGCCGCATTACGACAGACGGCACGCCTCCGGGCTGGCCGGAGAAATACGCGAACGCTATTCCCGAGGAGTTCCGCCATTACAGGCTGCTCGCGAGAGAGGCGGTGTTTCACCTGCCGAATCTGTGATTTAATCTCTTATTACAACCCTGTCTCCGATATTGACGAGACTCCTAAGTTCAGCCACGGACTCATTGGTGAGTCTTATGCAGCCCTCCGTGACGTTCGTGCCGATGGAGTCAGGGGCGTGCGTGCCGTGTATCCCGATGCCCGTCCAGGGCGGGGTGCCGAGCCTGATGAAGTAGGGGCCGTAAGCCCCCCTGATGCGGCCCTGACCGTCGCCGAAGTCGTGAGTCCAGCTTGACGAGTCCTGTATCTGTACTATAGGGAAGTCGCCCACGGGGGTGCGCATGTCCCCTACCATCTGTTTGTCCCCGAGGTTTTTACCGACGGCGATGGGATATTGTTTAAGCGTTTCTCCGTCGTTGAATACTTCCAACATAAAATCGCCCTTGTCGATCACGACAAACATACCCGGTTCATCCCGCGCAATGTCTGACCGGCTGGGCCTGATCTCGATGAGTTCGACATCGTCACCGGATATCGACGGAGGGACGGCGTCCTCCGAAACTACCGGCGACGGAACCGGGATCGGTTCCAGCTCATCAGGAGGGACGACACGTCTTTGCGCCTTTCTGGTTGCGACGAAAATAATGCCGCACATAAGAACGACAATCGATAACGCCGCGATTATTATCTTTATCGTTTCTTTTCCGGGAAGATTCTTAAAAATGCGAGGTTCTCCTCTCAGTTCACGAAAATGCTACGTGCCTTCAGTTCGCGTAGATCACGTTCGCTGTATCGCAGTAATCGCTCCTCACCCAACCCCTTACGGTTCTCGTCCCTTCATCGACGAGCAGAAACCACCTCAACTGCGCGTTCCCCGGATCCGGAGCCCACAGTAAGACATTATGCCTCGTATTCCTATCGACGCCGCCCAATCTTGAGCTGTTCACCGCCGGGCCGCTCCGCACGTTAAGGCTGCCCTCGTTCAATCTCACGGCTATCTCGCCCGCGCATTGGTTCGCGCGGCTGCCGGCGAACTGATCCACCGATCTTCTGAGCTCGGGCTGATTCTGGGGCACGCTGTACGACGCGATCCTGTCGCTGGTGAATTGATCCTGCCCTTCGTCGGCGACCGGACCCGCGAAAAGGTCGGGATTGATTATCTGTACTTCTCCCGGAATCGGCTCCGCCTGTCCTTCTCCTGTCGTGTCATACCCTCCTTCGATCGGGAACGGATCATTTGAACCGGGCATTATGATAACAGGTTCAGGCCTCGGCTCCGGGGTTCTCGGCCCCGTGACGAACGAAAACGCGACTGCGACACCAAGAACCAAAAAGACAAGGGGTATTATTATCCGCAATGGAAATATCCTTCTCCTTGGCTTTCTGATTTGGCCCCTTCTCATGTGAACACCACCCGTCATTGTCGTTTTCAAACTTATCTTCTGATTATATTATATATTAGAACCTGCGGAAAATATCCATGTATTTTAGGTAAAAATCCGAGGATTATATTCGAAATCCGAGGGCGATATCAAGTATGTCGGAGAGCAGGCCTTGCGCCGTCTCGATCTTTCCGGCGCCGGAACCCGCGATAGTCACAACGCCGAGATTGTCGGTCGTTATTTTGGCCGCGTTTGCCGCGTCCGATACCGACGCGAGCGGATCATCTTTCGCGACGGCTTCCGGCGATACGTATCCCATAACGGAACCGTCCTCTCTCTTTACGCCGGCGACGAGTTTTATCTTCCGGGCGGATGCCGCCGCCCTGTTTATATCCTCCCTGGTTACGCCGGTGATACCGGTGCGGCGCACGTCCCCGACGCGCATCGGCGTTCCGAAGATTTCGGCCGAAAGTATGCACACCTTGACTGCGGCGTCGAAGCCTTCCACATCCCCGGCCGGGTCGGCCTCCGCGTATCCAAGCCGGGTCGCCTCGGCCAACGCTTCCGTGTAATCCATGCCGTTCTCCATTTTTGTCAGGATGAAGTTCGTCGTGCCGTTTAGTATTCCCTCGATTTTAGTTATTTCGCACCCGGCCATCGGCCCCCTCGCGAGGTTTATCAGCGGTGTTCCGCTCATCACGCTGCTCTCGAATCGCAGCGATGCCCCATTCTCCGCGGCGAGCTTCTTGAGACCGGCCATGTCGATCGCCAGCGCGCCCTTGCTGCTGGTGACGACGCTAACCCCGGCCGAGAGGGCGGCAGTCATTATACTCATGCCGGGCTCGCCTGTCGCGTAATTGGTCGGCGTGGCCTCGCATAAAATGTCGGGTTTCCCCTCCCCGATCAGCGAGGCTAAGTCGTTCGGTCCGCCCGGATAGAGGGCGTCTATGCCGCCCTCGCCGAGGTTGTCCAACAGTGTGCGAGGATCGAGCCCGTCCTTAGAAAACGCTGTTCCCTTCGCCGTATCCGTCGCGAACACCAACTTAATGCCGACGCCGTATTTCGCCGCGAGATAGCCGGCGCGTCTGTCAAGCAGCTCCAGAAGCCCGCTGCCGACAGTTCCGCATCCGACAAGTCCTATTTTTCTAACGATCAACAGTCATACCTCCTAAAATATTAAATAAATATAGATCAATTGCTTTTGTTTCGCATTTTTAGGACTTTACCGGAATGCGAACGCGGATTTCAGCCTGGACGCCAGATGGGTGTACCTGAGGCGTGTTTTGTCGTTTTTCACGGCTATCTGCACGGCGCGGCGGGTACCAACCAGCACCGCGAGTTCCCTCGCTCTCGTCAGGCCGGTATAGAGCAGATTCCTCTGGAGCAGCACGTAATGCTGCGTGTGGATCGGTATCACCACAGCCGGGTATTCCGAACCCTGCGATTTATGGATCGACACCGCGTAGGCGTGCATCAGTTCGTCGAGTTCCTCCGCCTCGTAAGTGACGGGGACGCCGTCGAATTCAACCGACACGAGCCGCGCGTGAGGATCGACGGAGGTCACCAGGCCTATGTCCCCGTTGTACACCTCCTTTTCGTAGTCGTTGCGTATCTGCATGACCTTGTCGCCGCTCCTGAAAATCCTGTTGCCGGCGGTTATGGAATTACCTTCGCTCGCGTTCAGTTCGGCGCGAAGTATGGAGTTGAGGTTTGACGCGCCCAATATCCCCTTGTGCATCGGCGTCAACACCTGCACATCCTCGACTGGGTCGAGCCCGAAGCGTTTGGGTATCCTATCCTTTATCAGCGACAAGATAATGTCTACGCATCTGGACGGGTCTTCCTGTTCCACGAAATAGAAGTCGCGGAGGCCGGGGGCGTTTGTCTTTTCCCGCGCGGCCGTTTTGTCCTCCAGAGCGGGCATCAGGCCGGCATTGATCCTGTGGGCGTTCACGATTATGCCGCTGTTCCTCGCCTGACGGAATATGACGTTAAGCTCCGTCACCGGAACTACGCCGGAGGAAATCAGATCAAGCAGGACATTCCCCGGTCCGACGGAAGGAAGCTGGTGGACGTCGCCGACCAGTATCAGATGGGCGTCCCTCGGGATGGCGCACAAAATGCGGTACATGATATGTATGTCAACCATCGACGTCTCATCGACGACCAGTAGGTCGCAATCGAGAGGCGTGTCCTCGTCGCGGCCGAATCGGTATCCGTCTGATTCGAGCAGCCTGTGGATCGTGAGCGCGTTTCGTCCAGTCGCCTCCGCCAGTCTCTTAGCGGCGCGCCCCGTTGGAGCGGCGAGGCTTATTCTGAGCCCTTTCGCGGCCAGCGCTCCAATAATCGCGCTGATAAGCGTCGTCTTTCCGGTTCCGGGACCCCCGGTTATTATCATGACTTTGTGGCGCAGCGCCATGCGAAGCGCTTCGGCCTGCTTTTCGGACAGCGAAACCTTCATCGACAGCTCCGCCCACCTCACGGCTTCGTCCGTGTCCATGCCCTCGAAGCCGCGCGCTATCTCCTCGTCCGAATACGACTTCATCAGCGCCGCAAACATCCGCGCGCTCTTCGTCTCATAAACGTAATACATCGGAAGGTATATTGCCTCAATACTCCCGTCGCCGGAATTGCCCGGCTCTATCGTCTCCGCGGCGAGCGTCCTGTCACCGCCGGCCCGCCCGATAGCGGCAAGCGCAGCTTCGTTTGTTACGCCCAGAAGCCGCCCGGCGCGTTCGGCGAGCGTTTCGCGCGGGGCGTATACGTGCCCCTCGCCTGTGAATTCCCCCATCGCGTAACGTACCCCGGCGTCGATCCTCATGTCGGAATCGTGGGGAACGCCCATGTTCTTCGCGATTTTGTCCGCGTTCAGAAAACCTATCCCGAAGACGTCGTCGGAGAGTTTATACGGATTGTCGCGCACCACCCGTATGGACTCCGCGCCGTATTCCCTGTATATCTTCGCCGCGAAGCCCGGGCTTATCCCGTTGCCTTGGAGAAAGCGTATCACCGCGCTCACCCCGCGCTGCGTCTCCCACGATTGCTTTATAGTGTCGAGCAGCTTGCGTCCTATTCCGCGAACTTCGAGAAGGGCCTCTGGGTTCTTGTCGAGGATGTCGAGGGATGACTCGCCGAACTTGCCGACGATCCTGAGGGCCGTCGCCGGACCTATGCCCTTCACTAATCCCGAACAGAGGTATTTTTTAATCCCGTCGAGGGTCGACGGAAGAAGGGAGCGGCACTCCGAAAACTGAAACTGAAAGCCGAACCTGGAATGGTGCGTCCAGTGCCCCGTGAGTTCGAGCTCCTCACCCGGCACGTGAGACGCGCTTATACCAACCGCGACGACAGGATCCGAATCATCCTCCACGCGCAATCTGTACACGGAGTATCCGTTTTCCTCGTTTACATAAGTGACGCGCTCAATCCGCCCGCGCAGAACCTCGGTCTCCGCGGGCTCGTCCCCCGGTCTCACTAAAGGAAGCGCTCCACTTGAGCTCCTCCCGTGTTCTTGAACGTCGGTTTGAACGGAACCGGCTTGCGTCCGAAGCAGATGTCCATCTGCTCGTAAAACGATACCAGGTCCAGGTTTACGTATCTCTGTTTTATAGCTTCCTTCGTTGGCAGGTAGCGGATCTCGCCGTTCACTACTCCGTAGACGGTGACGCCTGTGATGCCGTTTATCAGTAATTCGACCGCTCCGCCTCCGATCTCTTTGCCGAAACTGACGTCGTATGCGGCAGTCGAGCCGGAACGCACCAAGTGCCCGGGGGTGACTTCGCGAATCTCCGGAGTCTCCAGCACGCCCTCTACGAACATACCGCAATCCTTCATGAACTTCACGATTTCCGGGTCTTTCTTCATGCGGCTCTCAAGCGTGCGGCGGACGTATTTTCCAGCGCCCTCCAATTTGACGTGACCGAACGAGTCGGCGCCATCGCTCTCCGTGATGAGCTTGCCCTCCTCGTTCTTTATCCCCTCGGCGACCACGATGCTGTACATCCCGCTGAAAACGTCGCTGTTCATGATGCGCCTCGTGTATACGCGCTTCATGTGATTATAGACTTCGTTGAAATCGACCGGTATTTCGGGTATCAGCACGCAGTCGGCGTCCGCTGCGATCCCGCCGCGGAACGCGGTGTGACCGGCATAACGCCCGAACACCTCGACGATCATGACGCGATTGTGAGTCTGGCCGGTCGTTTTTATATCCTCCACTATGTGGGCGATCTTGTTGACAGCCGAGTCGCCGCCCACCGAGTAGGTCTGCAAGTCGAGGTCCATCGTCTTCGGCGCGTGCACGCAGGGTATCCCGTTATCGCCCAAGTCCACGACGACACTGCCCGTGTCGTCGCCGCCCGATATGACAAGCCCGCCTATGTTGAATTTTTTCAAACCTTCCGCGATCCTCTTGTATTTGTCAGGATCGGCTATCTTGGAGATTTTCACCCGCGAGTGCCCCGCCTCCGAGCCTGCAAATGATGAGTTTACATGGTCGATGCGTTCCTCGTCCAGCACGGTCAGCTGTTCGATGTTAATGAGGTTGTATAGCCCCGCGTATCCGTTAGGGATAATATACGCGCCAAGCCCGTTGGCTATGGCGACGCGGGCCGCGCCGCGCACTACTGCGTTCAAGCCTCCGCAGTCGCCTCCTGACGTAATGATTCCTATGTTTTTGATCTTTTCGCTCATTATTTCTCCTCCCTTGTTTCATGCGTGGTATTTCAAACCTGAATGAAATTATATATCCATATTCGCTAAAATGGTTTACCCGTTTGACGGCTCGCAGGTTATCGTTTAACCTCTGTGCGGGGGTGAGGGAATTCTGAACGATAAGGTGCTGATGATAACGAGAGGCGCTGTGATAGCGGCGCTGTACGCGGCGCTCTCGATAGTGTTCCAGCCGATCTCTTACGGGCTCGTACAGGTGAGGGTCTCCGAGGCTTTGACGGTTCTTCCGTTTCTGTGGGCGGAAGCGGTGCCGGGCGTCTTCATAGGCTGCCTGTTGGCGAATATATGGGGCGGCTACGGATTGCTGGACATTATACTGGGGAGCGCGGCGACCCTGGCGGCGGCGATATTGACCAGATACGCGCCGAACAAATTCCTCGCGGCGTCCTCGCCGGTCGTGGTGAACGCGTTGGTTGTGGGCGTTTATCTGTCGTACATATTAAACGTTCCGACGGTTATGTCGGTATTCTACGTCGGATGCGGACAGGCAATAGCGTGTTATGCCATCGGACTGCCCATGCTTAATCTTATCGCTTCCGGAAAAATAAGCGTTAAAAAGTAATTTTCTTTTCATTGACCTCTTGCGGATATTGAGGAAATAGGCGAAACTATACCCGTAAGCGCGCAGCGCCGCAATGCGCCGATTTTTTCGCCACATTGAGGATAGAGGGTTAAGCTGTTGAAACAATCTTTCAGGACAAGGGTCAGGCAGTGGTGGACTCCGGCGGAATTTCGTCTGCCCGAGCCCGAATTCACGAGGGAACAGCTCGATTTGCTTGAAGAGCTGATCCAGCTGATTGTGCCGAATATTTCACGCGCGGCGAACGTGACGCGGGATGGGCGGACGCAGATGGCAAGTTTCCTCGTCGACCTCGGGACGGGGATATGGCGTGTCCGCCGCAAGATTGAAGGAATCTCCAGGATGCCGAGGGAGATACGCGACGCGCTGTTTTCGTTGGAGAGCATGTGGATGTCCATGTCCGACGGCGGAGTCGAGATCGTCGACCACATCGGGACGATCCCCTCAGCGCGCGAGGCGAAGATAGTGGAGACAAGAGAGGTGCAGGGGTTGGTTCGTGAGCAGGTGATCGACGCGGTAAAGCCCACGATACTGCTGCGGGGCGACGTCGTTCAAATCGGCGAGGTGGTCATGGGCAAGCCTGCGGCTTCCGAGCCCGCTATTGTCCCCGAGCAGGAGGAGATACACACTCCCTCCGTCGAGGTCGAAACTTTAACGATAGAACCCCCTTTGAATAGATGGGAGCCGGAGGAGGCGCCGGAACCGGCGGACGCCGCGCCTACGGAGCCGCAGATGCCAGCGGAAACAGAAATGGCGGATGAAACAGCGCCTCAGGTCGCGGCGGATACCGACGCGCCGGAGGTCACTGAGGCTTCGGTGGTCGGGGTCGTTCCCCCGCATGAGGACGATGAACCGAGGCTCGATTCGGAGACGGCTATGGCTATGGAGGCTATGGAGTCATCCGGGGAGATCGAAATACCGTTGCCGCCCAAGGCGCGGCGCAAGAGCAAATCGGTTCGCGAGGTCCTAAAACAGGTGATCCGAGAGGAGCCGGAGATCTCGGCGTTAGACGACACAGGCAGGGCAAAGCGGAGGAAGATGCGCTCGGCGGTGGCAAAGCAGGCGGAACCGGAACCGGAGCCGGAGGCCGCGCCTCGCAGAAAACGCAAGTCGAAGAAATCCGGAGAGGAGGGGACGTAGACCATTGGTTGGACACGTCCGTCATCATCAGGTGCCCGCAAGGGCTAAATCCCCGGTTCCGAACGAATCAGGTTTCAGCGCTCACACCGAGGAAATCCTTGACGGATTCGAGAAAGTCGAAGCCGTCGCCGCATTGGTGGAATCCGCCATCGTATGGCGGGCGCAGTACCTGGCGTGGAACGTCGATATAACCAAAGCAGAGTCGCTGCTGTTCCGCCTGATATTCAAGGAGGGTTCGCAGAACCCCCAGGCTATGGACCTCCTCGCCCGGATTTATTTCCAACAGGGAAAATATGAAAAGGCTCGGGACCTCTGGAACAAGGCTCTCGCACTCCAGCCCGGCAGTCCGGCGCTGAGGCGCACCGTAATGGAAATGCAGAGGATAGCTCCCTCTCCCGTGCGCGCCGTCGTATTGCATAAGATCAGCATGTATCTCAACTGTCTTCTGGCTATACTTGCGCTGTTCCTGTTGGTGATGCTCGGCGCGAGGGGCTATGACCGGCTGACGCAGTGGGCCGGAGTAAGTTCCCCGGCAATAGAAAATCTTGCGGGACGTTTCAGCGAACATTACAGTTACGTGTACAACTCGGTTACGAACAGCATGGAATATGTCCCGGCGCCGTCGACAATAGCCGCTTCAAGGGGAGAACTGGGAGAAGGGTTTGCCGGCGAACGAACTGCCGGGGTTGTTTCGCATGAAGCGGGCGAGGGCGCGTACAACGTCGGCTTTACGAGGCGAAGGGTGATTGACGGCAGCGAAACAGGAAAGATAGAAGTGGTCGTCGAGCGGGTCGGCAGCACTCTCAAGGCGTCGGGCAGAATTCCGGATCTTTATATCCGTTATCTCGTGGAGGAGGAACTCTGGAAGATACCCGGCATCACCGACCTCGACCTGCGCGCTTTGGTGGTCGACAGGACCTATAGAGTAAACAGGGGCGACTCTCTATGGATAATAGCCCAGAGGGTATACGGAGAAGGATCGGCGTGGACGTTGCTCGCCAAAGAGAACGATCTCAGCGATCCGAACAAATTGAGGATAGGGCAGGAGCTGATCATTCCTCTGGGCGGGGAGATACTGGTGGGAGACAACTGAGGAATCGCCAGAGAGATATACGCGAGGAAAATAAAAAAACGCCAAAGCCGGGAAAGCTTTGGCGTTTTTTTACGATAATCCCATAAAGCCTGGCTCTTTGTAGGCCACTATGCAGACCGTTTAAATAGCTCTCACAACTTTTTTGAAACACCTTTTGATATGTGAGGAACTTAATAATGCCTCGTGTTTCGTGTTGTTTATTATACGATATAATGAGCGCGTTCCCGCGAAAGGAACGTCTGGGGGCGATCGGTTTTGAAATCCGACACACGAGGGGTAGCTTCTGAAATAGTCATCTATCAGACGGAAGACGGTCACACGAAAATCGACGTGCGCATGGAGGATGAAACTGTCTGGTTGACGCAAGCACAAATGGTAGAGTTGTTCCAGTCCAGCAAGGCGAACATCAGTGAGCATATCGGTCACATCTTCGAGGAAGATGAACTGGATGAGGAGTCAGTTGTTCGGAAATTCCGAACAACTGCCGTAGACGGCAAAATCTACAGCATAAAACACTACAACCTCGACGTCATAATCTCCGTAGGCTATCGCGTTAAATCTCTACGTGGTACTCAATTCCGCCGATGGGCCTTGAGCGTCTTGCGCGAGTATCTGATTAAGGGTTTTTCAATGAACGACGACTTGCTGAAAAAAGCAGGCGGCGGCAATTATTGGAAAGAGCTTCTGGAGCGTATCCGCGACATCCGTTCCAGCGAGAAGGCATTTTACCGTCAGGTGCTCGACCTTTACGCCACCAGCGTTGATTATGACCCGCGAACGCCGGAATCACAGGAGTTTTTTAAAATCGTTCAGAACAAAATCCACTTTGCGGCGCACGGAAACACCGCCGCTGAGGTAATAGCCAAACGCGTCGACGCGGAATTGCCCTTTATGGGATTGACGGTCTTTTCGGGCGAACGACCGGTAAAAAGTGAAATCGGCGTCGCAAAAAACTACCTGACCGAAGATGAACTCGATATGCTGAATCGTATGGTCTCCGCGTTCTTCGACCTCGCGGAAATTCGCGCAATGCAGCATCAGCCGATGTATATGAAGGATTGGGTTTTGGAGCTTGACGACTTCGCAAAACGCTACGGCAAGGGTATTCTCCCTGGCGCTGGTACGGTCAGCCACCAAGCGGCGCTTGATAAGGCGGAAGCTGAGTACTCGAAGTACCGCCAAAAGATGATAGACGATCCCACGCCCGCCGAACGCGACTACCTCGTGAGCATTAAGGATACACAGAAGAAACTGGAGAGCAAGGGGGCCTACTCTCATTCGTAGAGCAACCTCCGAAAAGGCTCGAAAAAGCACAAGTGTAAAATCAAGGCGAATCGGAGTATTTGTATAATCATAGTGTGGATTTTCCATCAACTACATCTTCCCTCATTTCTTCCATCATTTCATAATCAATAGCAGATTCTAAAATATTATCAGGGTCGTACTTTATTCCTCTTTCGTTCAGATGACGCTTAACAGCCTGTTCGTATGGCTCATTGAAATAAGCCTGTACTGGTATGCCGGGAAATTCTTCACCGTGTTCGTTTACTAAACCTGCATCTATTTCCATAGTCGTGTTACCTTTGAAAAATTCTTCCATGTCAGCGCATCCTTCTACCAAATAATCTTCCAATGAGTCAACTTCTTCTTTGGTAAGACCTTCATCAAGGAGAATTTGATACCCTCTATCATATAATTCCTTGTCACTTAGATTGTGTGTCATCTTTATTTCCTCCCGGTATTTAACTGTATTTAGTGTAGTCATAATGCAAACTTTCTACATATTTAATGCTATATCCACGTGACTTGCTCAATCGAAACTCTTTTTCGATTTTTGATTTTATAGTGCTATTGTTGATATAACTTTTATCATTAAAAATAATAAATTCATTATTATTGTTATCATAAAATACCCTCCCGCGAGGTATCGACATATAGTTTTTACCCTGTAACTCAGGAAAATCATTTATCATGCACTTAGTCCAAAATGAAGTATGTGTCATAGTTTCACCAGAAGCTATACTTTGCGAATCACTATAACCACCAGAGCTAAGATATACTTTTCTCATTGAAGAATAGTCAACAATCAGTTCATTGTTGTAAATATAAAATATACCTTCTCTCGGGAGCATACTTTCTAGTATTCGACCCGAATTAGCCACTTGACTTGTTTCATATACCACAAAATCATAGAATTCCCGGTAATTATCACAAAGCAAAGCTAAAGAATCATCATCGGGAAAGTCTTTTGTAGTAGTAAACATAATAGCAATAGAGCTATCAAGAGCCTCGTTAAAACGTATGACAGCTTCATTAACTTGTATGAATTTATCTTCTTCATGTATGACTATAAAGAAGTCACTAAAACTATCTTTATATTTATCAATGATTTGCTTGGTAATGCCGTGTGTATAGATGTCGCTGATAAAATCAACTGCTTTGGTCATCTGTATCATCCCCTGTATTTTTAATATTTTTGTATTGCCTTCCCTTATTTGCAGCGGCGCAGCAATGAATCGCAGCGAGGTTTATGCAAAAATCATAACGTGTATATTAACGCCATCGGAGCTTTATTTGACCATTTTAAATTTGTACCATTCCATTCTTAAGCCACTCTTCCGCTTCGTTCTTGGTGCTGAATTTTCCGGCTCCGACAGCGACATCAATCTCTTCCAGGATTCGTCCAACTTCACGCCCAGGCGGTATTCCGAGAATGCGCATTATCTCATTACCACTTAGCAATCTATTATTATGAGATGTTTTTACTTGAAAAAGATTATCGTGTACTTCGTAAAGGCGTTTTCTTGCGGCTAAAATATTTTCTCCTGTACCCATTGCCCCTCTGGCGTCACAGAACGCTAAATCGAAAAGAAGCTCTACAAGAGGCAAACTCTCTGCCAGAGTGTTACCAAACTTCCTAAGAAATTTTACACAGGTACGCTTTGTAATTCGTCCCGTATGAAACATATGATAACTAACGAGAGATGATACGGCAGAGGTTATATAGTGAGGTATAGCCCATGTATTTAATACCTCCAAAGCTATTCGTGAACCGGCAAGATCATGCTTAAAAAAGCAATCGCGCTCATATTTAGGGTGCTTACGTATAGTCTGCGGTTTCCCGACATCATGAAATAAAGCGGCAAGCGTAAGAATTATATTGTTTGTATTAAGTTTCTGAACTTCATTCATGACTCCAAAAGTATGAGTTAGTACACAGCCTTCGGGATGAAAAATAGCAGGTTGTTCTATGCCCCGCATTGATTCTATCTCAGGAAGAACTATGGGTAGTAAAGAATAATTTTCAAGCGCCGTCAAAAAGTCATAGGGGCGTGTAGAAAAGCCTTTCAGCAGTTCTTTCCCATACCGCTCATTTGGAATGCCGGTCAATTTGTCGGGATGTTCCTTTATAAATCGTTCGGTGACTGCCGCAGTTTCAAACTCAATAGAAAATTTGAGAATGTGAGCAAACCGAAGCGCACGAACAACGCGAACAGGGTCGGCTTCATAGGGTAACGTGGTTGCGGGTACAAGACGAATAACGCAACTGTGTATGTCGCGAATACCGCTAAACGGATCCAAGATATTTCCCTCGATGTCAATCGCAATAGCATTCATTGTAAAGTCGCGGCGTTTTAAATCCTCGTGTATGGATTCTCCTGTCAGAATGCCTATTTCTATAGGGTAATCCAACAAACGCGTACTTACGGTACAAAAAGGCGGTTTTCCTATAAGCGTACCTCCCACCTTTGAGATAAGTGATTCGGTGTTGCCTTCATCACAAACGATGTCTATATCAGCCGGCTCACGCCCCATTAAGATGTCACGCACAACACCGCCAACTAACCAGGAATTATTAATACCTCTGCGTTTCAATTCGTTTAAAATGGGTAAAAACTTTTCCACCGGCATAACATCCTCACGCGCTATTTTCAGAAAAGTACAGTTCGACAATCTGATCCTGAAAATATTGTTTATCGACTTGTTCCGGGAATGCGCTCTGCTCTAACATGCTTTCCGATAGCTTTAGCTCCTCGTCAAGTTTTTGCACGGTAATCTCATAATCTACTTTGCCGTTCTTGACGTCTAAAATATAAGGGGTCTGCGGTAAAGGGTAAGTAAAAGTCCCAAAATTACATAGCTCCTGTATCAC
>Ga0099364_10006989_pt1 | contig 16257 bp, 20 predicted proteins | sample TergutTh196P3_FD_73070 | JGI IMG/M metagenome (GOLD analysis project Ga0099364, IMG submission 73070) | Microcerotermes parvus P3 segment gut microbial communities from Pointe-Noire, Republic of the Congo - Th196 P3 | ecosystem: Host-associated > Arthropoda: Insects > Digestive system > Gut ...
AAGCTTCCCTGCCTTCTGCTTTTTCCTTGTTTTTGACTCTGCTTTCTCCAATCCCGCAAAAATTTGCCCCCTGTCGCGCTTGAGACAGGGGGTTCTTTGACAGGCTGGGCCTTTGATATCAAAGGCTTTCAAAATTTGTAGGGGCCGAGCGGGGCCGATTTGCCATGCGCATCTCGGTTCTACCCGGCCCCTTTTTTTCGTTTCCGGGCCTGTTTTTGAGGAAACGTGTAATCAATGGGGTATCGTGAAATCAATAAAAATCACCTTCAAACGTAGTCTTTCCCGAAAAAAATATACTGCCCTGCCGTCGATCTTCAATGATCTAAGGCAGGGCTTTCTTTGTGGGATAGCCATATTCAGTTGCTCTGGTCATATGACATGCATCTTTCTACCGAGGCCCGGCGCCTCGTAGGTATTACCGCTTGCGCGGGATTCTGGATCAACGCGTATCTATATCAAGCCGCTGCAGTATCTGCTCGGCAAAATAGCGCACGGTGTTCGCCTGCAGCTCCAGTTCTGCGGAGGGGAGCTGTTCTCGTTCGGGTATCAGGAATCCAAGCGAGAGATAGCCGAGGATTTCCGCATACCACAGGTTCGCCTGCGGGCTGGCCTCGTCCAGCCACTGCGTTCGTCGCTGGTTGCGCCGTACCAGGACGCGCCGGGGGTACCGGCTCACCTCAAGGATCGCGTAAGGCGGGCCTCTCTCCAGTAACGGGCCGTCGCTGAACTCGATGATGCACTCTCCGTCCGTGCTCCAGCGATCCAGGAGCATTTTGGCGCTCGTGGGCGGAGAGTGCAGAGACGCCATGGCGAAAATATCCTCCACCATGGAATCGGCTTGCTGCCAGCACGCGTCGAGCGTGACGGCAAGGGCGCTGGGGATACGCATAAATCTGCCTCCTCCATTTTGTTCGGAAAAATAAATGAGCCAAACCCCTCTGGAGGTTGACCCATTGTCTTTGATGGCTGTTTGCTAGACCAGAAATTTGTCGAGCAAGGCGAAAAGGAGATTTTTATCATCCCGGCTGTAGTCGCTCTGCACGAAGATCGACAGGAACTTCTTGATCATTGCAATTTCGGCTTGCGACGCGTTCACAGCTGCCGACTTCACAGTTTTCATCAAGTCAGGGTCAACTCTGTAAACGTCCTTTGCCAGGGATACGATGTCGGTTGGTGCGGAACTTGAATCCAGGTAGGCGTTCTTCACTGCGTCCGACGCGATACTGTCGATATACCCAGCTTTCAGCAATAAATCCGTGTACCCGATGCCCAGGTGAGGAGATACAGCCCGGATTGTCGTGATGGAAGGCTTCTTGCGCTCGCCGCTTTCCATGCGGGAGATTTCCGCGTTGCTGAGCCCGGACTTGTCCGCCAGTTCGCGTTGGGATAAACCTTTGGCCTCGCGGAGAGTCTTTATGTATTCGCCCAAAGAGATGCTTTCTTTCATCATGCTGGCTTCACCTCCTCATTGAAAAAACTTCGCCGTGTTCAAGCGCTAATATCATAGCACATCCTTTACCCTTTGTCAACAGTTTGTGATGATATTTCATACCGTCAAGTTACACAAACTTTAACCTTCGAGCGGCTTTACTTTTCGGCAACGGAGGCGCGAATTTTGCGTTGACGGTTTAGTGCGTGAGTGATATAATTATAGTGAATATGAAAACATTGGAGATTATCCCATGAAATGGGATTTTTGTTCGCCCTGGATGTTACCCGAAAGGAACATTCCTCTTTTGTCAATCGTTACCTTTTTAGCGGTTAGACGGTTCTGTGAAGTTTTTTAAACATGCCAACACCTTGCATGTTTAACACTCATAATAGGAAGCGGCGAAAAAAGAAATTTTTCAAATAGGAAAGAACCCTTCCTGTTTGTGTATTATCATCGACGCATAGTCCGGCGGGCTGAGGAGGTGAGAACCGCGTGCGCAAAGTTTTGTCTTTTGAAGAGTTGGCCGAATTGGAAAAAATCGCGCTGGATACGGCGGTTCTCCCCTTTCACAAGCGGCTGGATGCCTTCATGACCTTCCGCAAATGGACCTCTTTAAGGTTTACACAACATACCGGCTTGGACGCATCCCTCTACAGCAAGATGAAGGGCGGCCAGCGCAAAAGGCCGGATATGCGGACGCTCACCGCGATCTTCATGGGGCTGCGGCTGCCGCTGCACATCGCGGAGGACTTGTTGCGCTCGGCGGGGATGGCGTTTACGAACAGCCTGGAGGATCGCGCCTACCGATACCTCTTCATGATGATGAACGGCGCGACGATCGACGAATGCAACGATTTCCTGAGTACGCAGGGCGTCCCCCTGCTGGGGAGCTTTTCAAAGGACGAATTGGTGTCCGCTTAGGCCGCGTTTCCGGGAGGAACGCGGCTTTTTTCGTGTTCGTGAAAAATAAATTGCCAGTCTGGCAAATTTGGCCCTTGATATACAAGGGTTTCTTTTATGCCTAAAAATTGCAAGCGCTGTATCCCATGCATATCAACACTTTCCGCGACCGGCACATTTTCCAGACTGGAAATGACAGCCTCCCGAAAAGACGGTATGATTGGCATAGAGAGCTGCAGCCTCAATAAAAACGAGGAGGATCACACCTTGAACGACACCACCACCCAACCGACCCTGACCACCCTGCCCGCCCTGGCCGACCGGCTGCGCGCCCTGAAGGACGAAAAGGAGGACATGGACCGCGTCGTGCGGGACATCGCCGCCAGCATCGAAACGGTTGAGCAGCGGCTGATCAAGGAAATCCGCGGCAGCGGCATGCCGGACTACACCCACGCCGGCTACGTGTACACCCCCGTCACCAAGCTGAAGGCAAGCGTCCTCGACGGGCAACGGGAACGCCTGCACGCGGCGCTGCGAAAGAAGGGGCACGGCGGCATGATCTACGAGAACATCAACGCGAATACCCTGGCGGCCTTCGTCGGGAAGCAGATGGGCAAGGCCAAGAAGCTCCCTGTCTGGCTGAGCGGCCTGGTGAGCGCGTTCGAACAGACCACGCTGTCCATGCGCAAGAAGTAACGAACGACAAGGCCCGGTGGGGGACGGTTGCGCCCCCGCCGCCCCCCCGCCGGGCGGAAAGGAACGATCATGCACCATTTTTTTTACAACGGCGAGCACTACCCCGACCCCACGGCCTACGAGGCCCTTTTGAATATCATGCGCGAGGAGCGCCGGCGCGCGCCCCGCATCTACCGCGACCCTGTCAAACCCCGCGAAGTACCCGGCCAAAAAGCGGTGAAGGAGGCGTTCGAGAATGCAAATATCATTCCCTCCTGAGCTCGCCGCCCTCCCGCAGTGGGTTTGCTGGCGGCGGGAGAAAGACCCAAAGGGTGAGCGTGATACCAAAATCCCCTACAACCCCAAGACCGGCAGCAAAGCGTCCTCCACGAACCCGGATACTTGGACGACCCTGGAGCATGCGCAATCGGCCCTCCAGCGCGGCGGATACACTGGACTTGGCTTTGTTTTCACCAAGGATGCCGGCATTGTTGGTGTCGACATCGACCATTGCCTTGACCCAGACACCGGCGCGCTGAACGATACCGCCGCGGCGATCCTGGGGAAGCTGCCCCCGACCTACATTGAAGTCAGCCCATCGGGGACCGGCCTGCATATCTTTCTGCGCGGGGCCATGCCTGCGGGAGGCAGTAAAAACAGCAAAACCGGGGTGGAGATGTATGCCCATAGCCGCTACTTTACCATGACAGGCAGGCCATATTGTAATTGCCCTGTTGTTGTTGCCGCTGATGACGGCGCGCTGGCGTGGATACATGAGAGTTATATCATTGTACCCCGGCAGGAGAAGAAAGTCAAGAAAAAGCAAGCCGGGCAACCACTGACAGACGATGAACTCCTCGAAAAGGCCCGGAGCGCCAAGAACGGCGCGGCCTTCGCCGCCCTGTGGGAGGGCTGCTGGGATAGTAACTTTGCCAGCCAATCCGAGGCGGACCTTGCGCTGTGTTGCAAGCTGGCGTTCTGGACGGGCAAAAACCGCGATCAAATGGACCGCCTGTTCCGGCAATCGGGGCTGATGCGCGAAAAATGGGATAACCGCCATCACGCCAGCGGCGCGAGCTACGGCGAGGAAACACTGAGCCGCGCGCTGGATACGGTGGAAGAGGGCTACGGCGCCAAGGCCGATGTCCCGGTGTTCGCCGGCGAAGGGCGGTATTTCCGCACCAAAGGCGACAACACCTGCCCACTGACGAACTTTACTTTACGCCCCATCGAAATGCTGGTGTCCGAGGACGAGACGCAGATGACCGCGGACCTGGTGACCGTAAAGGGTGAGGTGTTCCGGCGCATCTTCGTTACCACGGATTTCAGCAATTTGCAGAAGTTCAAGAACCTGCTGAACAAGGACACGATTTCCCTCAGTTACACCGGCTCCGAGGGCGACTTGGAATTGCTGAAAAACTTTGTCGCGGAACTGGACTGGACCCGTAAAACAGGCGTGAAGGCCCAGGGCCTCTACTGGCTGGAGGGCCGCTGGGTGTACGCCGCGCCGGACAGGGCCATTGAGGCAAGCGGCAGGGCCGTGGGCAACGTGCTGCAACTGGAAAAATGGAAGGGAATTGACAGCGCCCTGCACAAAGCCAAGTGTATCAGCAAAGAGCAGTTCTCCTCATTCGCCTCATGGCTGCTTGATTACAATGAACCAGCGAAAACGGTATCGGTGCTGGCGTGGACGGCGGGGTGCTTCATCAAGCCGCATCTCAGGCGCGCCGGAATCAAGTTCCCCCATCTGTTCCTAATCGGCGAGGCCGGGAGCGGCAAGAGCAACACCCTCGAACAGATCATCCTGCCGATTTTCTCGCAGGGCAAGGTGACGGCGGCGACCCAGGTCAGCAGCTTCACCCTGATGAAAGAATCAGCCTCCAGCAACCTCGCGCCCCAGCCGATTGATGAGTTCAAGCCCTCGAAGATGGACAAAACGAAGCTCGCCTGGTTGTATAATCATTTCCGCGACGCCTACGACGGGCACCAAGGGCAGCGCGGGCGTGCTGACCAGACGATCATGTACTACGACCTGTTGGCTCCCATGGTTGTTGCCGGGGAGGAATCGCCGGATGAGACGGCCATCCGCGAGCGCGGTATTGAACTGCTTTTCAGCCGGAAGGATTTAAAGGGCGAGGGCTGCCGGGAGACATTTGGCAAGCTCTGCGCAAACCCTGATTTGCTGGCGGGCTTTGGGCGCGCCCTGCTGGAAGCCGCGCTGCGCACGGACGCCGCCGAGGTAAAGCTGTGGTACGATGAAGCTCTTGGGCTGTTCGATAAGGCACTGCCGTCCCGGATCGTGAACAACCTGGCCTGCTGTGCCGCTGGCCTGCGCCTGATCGAAAAGCTGTGTGTCTTTCAGGGCCGCAGTTGGGATTCCGTCTTTGACATCCCATTGGATGCCTGCATGCAATACCTGGCGTTCGCCGCGCGGGAATACCTCTTGGACGGCAGCGCTGTCAACCGTGGCATCGTGGAGCAGTCCCTCGAAATCATGGCACGGATGGGCCTGGCCTACGGGCTGGACTGGAAGCCCCTCGAAAACGACACGCAGGTCGCCATCAACCTCAAGCGCTGCTATGACCGCTTCACCAAATACCGCCGCGACCATGCCATCTCCGGCGAGTGCCTGGAGTACCGCCAGTTCACAAAGCAGCTGAAGAGCAGCGACCTTTTTCTTGCCTACAAGCCCGTCCGTCTTAACAACTGCCTCGCGAAATGCTTTGTTCTGGATTACAGTCTGGTGCTGGAAAGGTGCGATATAGAGGGCTTTGACCATGTTAATGCTTTAGATTCTACTACTGAAGAAGAATGTTACTAAGTTACTAAGTTACCTTCATTTTTAGAGGTCGATGGAAACGGGCCTCGCGCATGTACGTACACGCGCGTATATATACGCGCACGAGAGGATTCCCCGCCTATCTGAAATGCGCGGTAACTTGGTAATTGGGTAACCACAAAAAAGACTGGAGGCGTTATCGTGAATAAATACTGTTTTGCCAACCAGGGCGGCGAGTGCGCTGCCCTGATCCCCGAAAAGGCCCGCTGCCGGGGATGCAGGTTCTTTAAGTCCACAGCCCGAGCGGAAACCGACCGCAAGCACGCCCTGGAACTGATTGCCGCCAAGCCGTTCGAAGAGCAGGAATACATCGCCGGCACATACTACGGCGGCAGGATGCCCTGGTACGAGGAGGGTTGAGTATGCGTATCGCCTGGAAGTACATCGATAAACCCAAGGCCGCCATCGCCGCTATCCAGGACTACGACAACCAGCGCGCCATCATCAACACGACGCCGGAGGAAGTCAAGGCCGTATTCGATAAGATGGCCGCCCCCATGAGCGCCCGCCTGACCGGCATGCCGGGCGCAAGAAACCCGCAGGCGTTCGAGAAAAAGATGGTTGATGGGATGGACCGGATGGACCTTCTGCATGAGCGGTACGGTTCGGCGGCTGAGTACATGGCCTGGTTCGGCCCCGCATGGGAAACGCTGAGCGACAGGGAACAGGCGGTGCTGACCGAGTTCTACGCTTCCGACAACCTTCATTCCGGGGCAAGTGCCCGGCTGCAGAGCAGGCTCAATTTCAGCCAGGCCCAGGTCGACCGCATACGGAGCAAGGCGCCCTCCCGCCTGATCGTACTGCTCTTCGGCAGATGACCGCGCACGTTCCCGCCCGAAAAAACATGAGGTTTTGATGAGGTTTTGTTTGCTTTCGGATGTGCTATACTGGTACCATCGAAAAGCGTCGGAGAAGCCTTCGGGAGAAATTCCGGGGGCTTCTCCATTTTACATCTACCCGGCAAATCTGTCAACAAGGAGTTTCATCATGCCCTACAAACCCGCGAAGCCCTGCGCCCACCCCGGCTGCGCCGCCCTGACCGACCAGCGGCTCTGCTCCGCCCATGCCAAGCAGGAGGCCCGGCGCTATGAACGCCAGCAGCGGGACCCGGCCACGGCCAAACGCTACGGCACCGGCTGGCAACGGGCACGCGCGGCGTACCTGTCGGCCCACCCCCTGTGCGAGATGTGCCTTGCCGTGGGCAAGCACGCCCCCGCCGTGCTGGTCCACCACCGCGTCCCCCTCGCTGAAGGCGGCGGCAACGACGCGGGCAACTTACAGTCCCTGTGCCAGCGGTGCCACAGCGCCCACCATTCCCGCGACGGCAGCCGGTGGGGATGGTGAACAAAATTTCGGAGGGGCGGGTCTGTTTTCTGTAGGTCAGGGAAGGTCAACGGGGGTGGTACACCGCAGGAGTTTTCGCGAAATCAAAAACTATTTTTAGCGAAAAAAATTCAAAGAATCCATAGAAAGGGGGAATTCCATGCCGAGAGGAGGCGCGCGCCCCGGCGCGGGGCGTCCCAAGAAAGCCTTGTCCGACAAGGTTTTGGAGGGCAACCCCGGCAAGCGGGAATTGACCGTTGTGCAATTTGACGAAAGAAAAAGCGGGATTAAAAAAAATTCAAACAGCGGCGTTATTCAAAGAAATCAAACAGCGCATACGCCGAGAGGGATGCCGTCCTACCTTGACATGGTGGCCAAGGAGGGCGGCGACGTTTTGCCCCCCGCCGGCGAGATTTTTTCCATGCTCACCGCCTGGGTGGAAAGCGCAGGCTGCGGGGACATCGTCGCCCCCAGCCTGGCGGAGGACTTCGCCTTCCTGCGCCGGGCCTACCTGGAGTGCGAGTACATGAACCGCAAGCTGGGCCGCATCGCTTCGGGCAAGCGTTCGCCCTATGTGAACATGGCGCTGGATTACCAGAAGGCGATGATGGCCGTGTACAACCAGATCTGGCTGATCGTTTCACAGAACAGCCAGGCGAAGGTCGAGGGCAAGAATGAATTTTTAAGTATGTTGATGAACAGGGGGTTTTAGTTTATGCAAACGACAGAGCGCTTCGAAAAAGTGGCGGTGGACCGCCTCATTCCGTATGCGCGCAATGCCCGTACACATAGCAAAGAGCAGATCACGCAACTACGCGCCAGCCTGCGGGAGTTCGGATTCGTCAACCCGATCATCTGCGATAAAGACTATAACATCATCGCCGGGCACGGCAGGATTCTCGCGGCGAAGGCCGAAGGCATGGCCGAGGTTCCCTGTGTCTTTGTGGAGCACCTGACCGAGGCCCAAAAGCGGGCTTACATTCTGGCCGACAACCGCCTGGCCCTGAGCGCCGGGTGGGACGAAGAATTGCTTGCTCTGGAGTTCGGTGAGTTGCAGGACCTAGGCTTCGACCTCCAGCTGACGGGCTTCGATGCCGCTGAGATCGAGAAGATGTTCGGCAAACAGGACGCGGTCGAAGATGATGACTTTGTTTTCGCCGCTGAGTTGGAGCGGCCCGCCGTCACCCGGCCCGGCGACCTGTGGCTGCTGGGACGGCACCGTCTGATCTGCGGGGACAGCACCCTACCCGAAACCTACTCCGTACTGATGGACGGCAAAAAGGCGAACCTGGTCGTGACCGACTTGCCGTATAACGTGAACTACGAGGGCACGGCGGGGAAAATTCAGAACGACAACCTGCCGCGGGAGCAGTTCTACAAGCTGATCCTAGACGCGTTCATCCAGATGGAAATCGCCATGGCGGGCGACGCCAGCATCTATGTGTTCCACGCCGACACCGAGGGCCTCAACTTCCGGCGCGCCTATGACGAGGCCGGGTTCAAGCTATCGGGCACTTGCATATGGGCGAAGAACGCGCTGGTGCTGGGCCGATCCCCTTACCAGTGGCAGCACGAACCCGTGCTGTTCGGCTGGAAGAAGAAAGGCAAGCATCAGTGGTATTCCGACCGCAAGCAGTCGACCATCTGGAATTTCGACCGCCCCGCCAAAAACACGGACCACCCCACCATGAAGCCGATCCCCCTGCTGGCCTACCCGATCACGAACAGCAGCATGGAGAACTGCATCGTGCTCGACCCGTTTTCGGGCAGCTTTTCCACCGGGATCGCCTGCGAACAAACGAACCGCATCTGCTTTGCCGTCGAGATTGACCCCAAGTATGTGGATGTCAGCGTGGCGAGGTATATCAATCAGGTCGGCGGCGCGGATGATGTATTTGTTGTACGTGACGGCAAAACCCTGCCGTACAGCGAGGTGCGCCATGAAACAGTGTGAGTTTTGCGGCAAGCCCCTGTCGCGCAAGCGTTACGCGAACGACGCGCGGGAAGGCCCGAAAAAATATGCCGCGCGCAAATACTGTGGGTTGAAGTGCGCCAACGATCATCGTTATCACAGAGGCGCGAAGGCGGCGGTCACATATAGCTTTTCGGAGGACGGCGCCGTTGGCTATGGCCGCTTCGACTCCGGCGAGACATTCCTGTTCGACGCGGCGGACTATGATTTCATCCAATCGAAGAATTGGCGCCTGCACTGCCAGTGGCAGAAAAGTTATCCCTATGTCTATGATACCGGCCTGCGCAGGCCCCTGCACCGTTATCTCCTCGGGATCGGGCGCGGGCTGGAAGCGGACCACATCAACCTGAACACCCTCGACAACCGCAGGGAGAACCTGCGCGTATGTACCCACCGGCAGAACCAGTGCAACCAGCCGCCGCAGGCCAACAACACGTCCGGGGTGCCGGGCGTCAGTTTTTATCCGCCGCGCGGCAAATACCGTGCGCGGATCAAGCATTACGGCTGCGATCTGCACCTGGGCTATTATACCACGTTTTTGGAAGCGGTGCAAGCCCGGAACGTGGGCATGAAATGGCTGTTCGGTGAGTTTGGCCGTTACAGCGACGCGCCGGAAGCCCCTTCGCACATCAAACAATCCGTGAAAGAAAGATGCGGCCGCCTCCTTGCCGGGGCGGCCGCTTCCGTTGGAGGTAGTGAGAATGGATAGACCGTTACGCCTGGGCAGTCTTTTCGATGGCAGCGGGGGGTTCCCCCTGGGCGGCCTGCTCTGCGGCATTGAGCCTGTGTGGGCCTCGGAGATTGAGCCCTTTCCCATCCGGGTAACTACAAAACGCTTCCCCTGGATGAAGCACCTGGGGGATATTTCGCAGGTCAACGGGGCTGAGATTGAGCCGGTCGACGTAGTCTGCTTTGGCTCGCCTTGCCAGAATTTGTCAGTCGCGGGAAGGCGTGACGGTTTGGAGGGCAAGCAATCCAGCCTATTTTTTCAGGCAATCAGAATCATAAAAGAAATGAGGGCAGCGAGCAATGGAATATACCCACGATGGATTGTTTGGGAGAATGTACCCGGCGCCTTCAGCAGCAACGGCGGCGCCGACTTTGGGCAGGTCCTCACTGAAATCGCCCGGATCGCCGAGCCGGAAGCCCCCGCTGTGCTTAAGGCTGACAAAGCCTCTTGGAACGGAGCCGGCCTTCTGCTGGGCGACGGATGGAGCGTGGCTTACAGAGTTCTTGACGCGCAATGGTGGGTGCCCCAGCGGCGCAAGCGCATCTACCTTGTCTGCGATTTTGGATCGGAACGTGCCGCCGACATATTATTTGAGCGCGAAGGCGTGTGCAGGGATATTGCGCCGGGCGGCCTCCCGTGGGAAAGAACTGCCGGAGGTGCTGCGCCTGGCGCTGGAAGAGCAGTCAGCGTCCTGAATGACCAGGGCGGCTCGCGGATGGACGTTTCCGAGGACATATCGGGTACACTGCGCTCGCAGGAGCATGGGCATCAGCCCATTGTGATTGAGTCAGCCGGGTTTTGCACCGAGCACTCCGCGAAAGCCCGCGGCATCGGCTTTGAGGAGGAACGAAGCCCCACGCTGCGGGCCAGCGCCATTCCGGCGGCGGTCATGGCCGTGGAGAACCATCCCGCCGACAGCCGACTGAAATTCAGTAAGGACGGCCTGGTGCAGACACTATCCAGTCGGATGGGGACCGGGGGCAACAATGTGCCCATGGTGTTCAGCATCGGCGCTTACGGCAGCGAGGGGATGCTTTCGCCCAACCCGCAGGCGGGAATCTACGAGGCCGACACCGCCCGCGCCCTCGACGCCAACGGCGGGAATCCCGCATGCAACCAGGGCGGCATGGCCGTGGTGTTCGACGGCACGCAGGTTACGTCCAAGACGAACCGAAGCAACCCGCAGCCCGGCGCGCCCTGCCATACCCTGGCTTCGGGCAGCGCGGGCAATTCGCTTTTATGCGCCTATGGTATCGGCAATGGCCAGCCCAACCAGGCGGTCACAGCCGAACAGGCCGGCACCCTCACCTGCATGCATGACGCGCCGGCCGTGTGCATCGACTGCCGCAACCACCGCGCCGGCGATGTCAGCGGGACATTACAGGCCAAAGGCAACGGCGGCCAAAGCCTGAACTACATCAATCCCGTTGTGTCCAACTATATCGTGCGCCGTCTCACGCCCCGCGAGTGCGCGAAGCTCCAGGGCTTCCCCCCGGACTGGTGCGCGGGGCTGGGCACCCCTGATCCCACCGAGGAGGACATCGCTTTTTGGGCCGGGGTGTTCGAAACCCACCGGCGCATCATGGGCAGCGGCACGAAGCCCAAGAGCCAGAACCAGATCATCAAGTGGCTCCGCGATCCCCACACGGACTCCGCTGAATACAAGCTGTGGGGCAACGGAGTTGCACTGCCGTGCGTCGTTTTCGTTATGCAGGGCATTGTTGGATTGTACCAGGAAACGGCCTGAAAGCCCCCGAAAGATTAACGAAAACACAAGTTGCTATATATCAGATAGTATGGCATACTGTTCATGACAAGGGGGAGCAAACCCTTGTACATCAACAAAAACGGAGGCTACCTACTATGACAACCACCGCCAAATTCAACCCCGAAACCCGCAAGGCCCTGGTCAAGGCCCTGGCCGACATCCTCGAAACCAAGCCGACCTACCTTGGGATGCCCAGCGCCGCCTACCAGATCGGCTCCTACCACCTCGCCAAGGACGGCGCCCTCACCGGTCCGGAACTCTTCGGCCTGCTGAGTGCCCTGCACGAGCGCGGCTTTGACCCGGAGGCCCCGGAAACCCCCGCCGAGCCAGATGAAATCGCTACCGAGCCGGTGGTCGAGGCCGAAGCCCCCGCCGAACCCGACCTCCGCACCTACAAAGCGGAACTCAGCGACCCCGGCTGCCCCGACCGCATGGAGGTCTTCAGCGCGGAGGACGACGAGGACGCCGTCAGGCAGGCGCGCGAGTTCTGCGAGGGCGAGGTGGTCCTGCTGGAGCTCGACGAACTGGACGGCAACTACGACGTCATTCGCGGCGTAGACCTCGCGCAGTATCCCAACGGCCTGGCTATCGAAGTGCCGCTGACCGGGTTCGACCCCGCCAAGCTCGACAACCTCTGCAAGCTGGTGGCCGGCAAAGAGACGCTGATCAAGATGGCCCTGGGGGTGGACACTCTCCCGATCCGGGTGCTGGAGGACCGCATCTCCTTCCCTTGGTTCCCCTTCACCGAGGACGGCGACACCGTTCTGGCCTACAGCCAGCTGATCACCGCGATTTGCCGGACGGCCTTGGAAAAGACACGTGTCAACGCCCAGCCCAGGGAGGACTACCCGAATCCTCGCTTTACCGCAAGGTGCTGGTGCATCAGCTTGGGCCTGGTGGGTGACGAGTTCCGGCTGATCAGGAAGATCATGACCTCCACCCTGCCCGGCAACGGCGCCTTCAGCCGCGGCTATGACCCCCGCAAGGCCGCGCAGGCCGAGGTCCCTGCTGCCGAAGAAACCGCCGAAGCGGAGACCGCCGGGGAGTCCGACCTCCCCGGCGGCGAGGAGGCCGAGGCCAATGACTGACACGCTGATACAGCAAATAAAGACGGTGGCCCAAACAGGCCGGTGCAACATGTTTTCGATTCAGGAAGTTTTCGAAGTTGCTTTTGAGCTTGGCTTCATAGAAATGTGCGATTTTATCTTCTTGGATACCCGCGCTTACAGCAATTTTATCCTGATGGGCGAAAGCGAGGATTAGCATCCCCGCCGGGGAAGGCTCCGCAAGGGGCCTTGTACCCGCTTGCCGCAGTCATATTATACACAATAACAACGGCAAAACACCCCGAAGGTCCGTGTAATGTATTTCGGCAGATATCGTTGACTAAAGAACAAATGTATGGTAACATGTCACACAACGAAGGGGGAACAACCCCGCGAAGAAAGGACAAACGACCATGAAAAAGACCTCCGAACAGAAGAATGCCGAGTTCATCGACCTGCTCACCGCCAACGGCTTCACCCTCAGCGATGAAACCACGCACGACGGCCGCCCGGTTTACAGCCGCAGCTGGAGCAAGCAGGTGCAGGTGGTTTGGTACGGCCAGCAGGAAAGCACCATGGAAATCCGCGCCGACATCGCCTGGGGCATCCCGGCCATCCGCATTTTCAAGAACAGCCGCTTCGAGGACCACCGCTGCCACACCAGCCCGAAGCGCTGCGTCAACGCCATGCGCGAGATCGTCAGCTACGCCGGATTTGAGTTTTAGAGGAGGACACGAAAATGACATTTAAACAGCCGGAAAGGAGGGCGCGGCCATGCGAGTAACAAGCAGAAAAATCCCCCGCGACTGGCGCGGCAGCGGAGAAACGAATCAGACGCGGCATGAGATCCGGGTTGACGGAAAGCTGCTGGGCTGCTTCAATGAGGATACCGGGAAGTTCCGCCTCACGCGGTATAGGACGGAGGAGGAGTTGCTGGCTGATCCTGCGGACCCCTGCGAATGGAAATGGGTCGTGCTGAAGAAAACTTTCGCCGCAAGGGAGGATGTTGTCGCCTGGGTCAAGGCGCAGTGGGAGGAAATCCGGGCGCTGGTCTATCTGCACGAAAGAGGCTGACAGCCCCCGCTCCTGCCGGGAAAGGCCCCCTGAAAGGGGCTGTTTTCCGTAGCTATGATACACAAACACGCCCCTTATGTGCCCCTCATGTTCGTGTAGTATATGTCGCCGGATATCGTTGACTAAAGAACAAATGTATGGTATAATAAAGTCAACAAAACGAAGGAGGACAAGACCATGACCAGCAACGAAAAGCTCATCGCCGCCCTGGAGGAAATCGCGAAGAACAACCTCGGCATCGACACCCTGCGGACGCAAAACAGCGACAGCCTGGACTTCCACGAAGTTTCGGTCTGGAGCCTGAAAGCCGCCTTGGAAGCCGCCTACAACCTCGGACGCGACAGCCGCTGAAAAAAGAAGGGAGAAACGACCATGCAAAATCGCCCCACCAAACAAACCGCCCTGGAAGCCTACGCCGCCGCCCTCGCCGAGATGCGCGATACCCTTGCCGCCCTGACCGCCCACGCCGACGACCACCTGGGAACCACCCCCGAAGAGATCCATTGGGGCCACGTAGGCAGCGCCAACCACGTCAACGATCTGCTGGGCGAGATCGCCGGCTTCCTCGGCCTGCGGGAGCAGGACTAAAACGGAAGGAGACGCCCCATGAACGACAAGCCGAACATCACCAAACAGGAAGAGCACGACCTCGCGGTTCAGCTCTACAACGCCTTCAAGGACATCAAGGACGCCGCCAGCAAAATCCCGGTGACCTACGTACTGAGCGCCAACATGCTCCGAGACCTGAAAGCAATCGCTGAGGACGGCCTGCAGGAGTGCAGCCAATAGCAGCAAGGCCCCGCGCGCCCGAGGAACCCCCGCAGGGGGGCCTTCCTCGTACTGCTGTTGTTATTGGTATTATACCAAATTTACATCGAATACACAAGAGCCTGTCAGGGTTCTTTTTTATTTTTCGGAGGTGATCACCATTTCAGATTTTGTCTATACCCCCACTCCGCTGATGCTCCCCACCAGTCACTACGCCCCCCGCCGCGCCGACTTCGCCGTCAACTTTATCAATATGCTCAAGCACACCACCGGCGAGTGGTACGGCAAGCCTTTCTCCCTGCTGCCGTGGCATTATCACATAGTAAGTTAGTATCTTATAGCAGCTATAAGCAATCGCAAGTAATATAAGGATTTACGGCGTTTTCGGCTTGCCTGAAATACAGCAGCTAACAGCAAAAAGAAACAACAATTCATAGCTTTGTTCAGCAAATGTTCAACAAAAATTAGCCGCTCATGGGGCGGTTTTTTCTTTGCCGTTATTCGCTTTCCGCCGCTTTTCCGAGCTTCAATTCCAGGGCCTGCATCGCCTTGACCCGGCTTGACTGGAACACGTGCGAGTATATGTTTTCCGTTACGGACGTGTTTTTGTGCCCCAGCTGTTCCGCTATGACCCGTGCGCTTACATCGGCGTTTATGAGCAGTGACGCGTTTGTGTGGCGCAGGCTGTGGATATGTATTTCGGGCGGCAATCCCAGCTTTGCGGCAAAAGTCTTGAACTTGTGATTAAGCCCGTTTTCGTTATAATAGTCGCCCTTTGTGTTGGTGAATACCATGCCGCGCGTCGCCCATTCCGACCCCATAGCCGCTTGCCGTTCCTCTTGCCGTCGCTTGTGCTCAATGAGCAGGGCGACCATGGCAGGGGGTATCATTACATAGCGTTCCCCCGTTTCCGTTTTAGGGCTTTGCAGATAGAAATTGCCGTACTGCGGATTTTTCGCCTTATTCGCCGCCAAGGTGTGCCGGATATAGATAACGCCGTTTTCCAGGTCCACGTTAGCCCACAGCAGGGCGCATAGCTCACCGCCGCGCATACCCGTAAACAGTAGCAGGGAAATCGCCGTGCGGAACTGGAAATCGGGCTGCTTTTCGAGGGCGGACATCAATAAATTCGCCTGCGTTTCATCCAGGAACGACGTGGCTTGCTTTGAGGTTTTCGGCGGCGTGGTGTGGGAAATCGGGTTGCGGGTGATGATTTCCTTGCGAACCGCCGTTTGAAATATCGCGCTCATGGAGCGGCGTATTTTGGAGATTGTCGCCGGGGCCAATTCGCGGTTATCGGGGACGCGCTCAAACATGGCGTCGAGGGGTTGCCCGAACCCGGCGGCGTATTTTTCCGCGACTTCGCGCCATACATTGCCGCCCTTCATGACGGTAACAATAGTGACCCGCCCGATACCGACATCCGCCGCGAAGATAGCCCGTTTCCCGTGGGGCGGTATCTGCGTTAAGTCTTTGAGCCGATAGCATACCTTTGTCCGGCCACTCTTGCGTATTTCCATAAACATATCATCCAACAGGACCGGGGTAATATCTTTCAGCTTTTTGTTGGCTATTCGCGGCATGACATAGAGGTTAAGCAGCAGCATGTTATCATAGGCGGTATTCTCTTTCAACACGGACGGCGCAATCGTGGAATAATACCAGTCCGTCAACTCGCGGAACGTCTTGTTTTCGTCGAGGTTGTGCATCCCCTTTATGCGCTGTTCCCA
>Ga0099364_10006990_pt1 | contig 16255 bp, 10 predicted proteins | sample TergutTh196P3_FD_73070 | JGI IMG/M metagenome (GOLD analysis project Ga0099364, IMG submission 73070) | Microcerotermes parvus P3 segment gut microbial communities from Pointe-Noire, Republic of the Congo - Th196 P3 | ecosystem: Host-associated > Arthropoda: Insects > Digestive system > Gut ...
CCCTGCCCGGCTTAAAGACTACAACCTTTCTTTGGATCGGCTAGTCTCTACTGCAGAAGCTGCCCGGAATCTGGAATTTGTCGCATTTTCTCCCTGGACTATTTCTGCCGACGATACCTACGATTTATTAAAACAAGCTTTTTAAAATAAGCCTTTTTATAATATTGCTTATTTTATTCATTACATACTACACTATGCATAGAGGTGTATGTTTTGAGTAAACAAAATCGTAAAGTTCGTGTCTTGTTTCCCATAGGGGCAAAACTGGTAATAATTATTTCCATACTATTACTAATTTCACTGGGAGCTGTAACCTTCCTGGTATCGTATCTTGGCAGAGAAAATGTCCAGCTTACTGCAGAAGATAATAACTTTACCGTTAACTACAGGGCTGGTTCCCAGGCAGAAGCATCTTTTAGGGCTATCCAAACCTCTGTCCTATTTTATCTGGAAATGCTGGATCGGGATAACACAGGCTTTATCCGTGACCAGGAAATGGAAAGTTATTTTTTTAACAACAACCGGAACATTGCAGCCATTAGGATAGAGCAAGGCGGAGAGACGCTTCTTATCCCCAACGAGCAGTTTTTATTATCCAATAATATAGAGATGAATAGATTGGAAACATATTTTAATTTGAATGTTTCTGCAATAACAGAAAGGATACTACTTTTAAATGCTTCGCCTCACTTCCAACTATCGCTGTTAAACGCTGTCTTTGTCCGTCAGGGAAGAACAGGCTATGAAACAGTAATGGCGCTTTTTACACCCGATGATCTTGCCGAATCTTTTGGTACCGGAACTAACACCAGCTTTTTGATTAACAGTACAGCAGACATACTGCTTCATCCGGATAATGATTTAATTCTTGGCGGTGCCAATTTTTCTTCCATGCCTCTTGTAGTTACCATGCAGCAGGAGGGAGATACTAACCGGCGGCAAATATCTTTCACCGACGAGTCTTCCGGAAAAGAATATTTTGGAGCATATTACCGTCTTCCGGGAATTGATGCGACAGCAATTACTATAATACCCCATGAAATTGTTTTCGAAGCGATACAAAGCATAACAATGCAAAATATATTTCTTACCGTAGCAGTACTGTTTATTGCCATTCTTTTTATCTGGTTCTTTTCTAAAACAATCAGCATTCCTGTGCGAACTTTAGCAGATGCAGCTTTGCAAATAGAAAAAGGCGACTTTGGAATTAATTTAAAGCCCAGACACAGAGATGAAATAGGTCTTTTAACAGAGAGTTTTGGTAAGATGTCCAGCGCTCTTAATATATTCGGACGCTTTACAAATAAAGATATAGCTGTCCAGGCCATGCGCGGCGATATAAAACCCGGCGGTCTTACCAAACATGCAACTATTTTCTTTTCCGATATCAGGGGATTTACAGCAAAATCAGAAAACTTTACTAAAACCTTCGGAGAAGAAGCTTCCGACCGTATTGTTATGTGGCTGAACGAATACTTAACAAGCATGATTGACTGCGTGGAAAAAACCGGCGGTGTTGTAGATAAATTTATCGGAGATGCGGTAATGGCACATTGGGGTACAGCCAATACAGCAGGAAATCCTGCAGCAGATGCCTTTAACGCAGTTAAGGCATCATTAATGATGCGTAAAGCATTGCTGGATTTAAATTCTCAGCGTACAAAAGATGATCCGGGAAATCCGGAAATCGCTATTGGATGCGGTATAAATACCGGAATGGTTACAGCCGGGCAGATCGGGTCTGAACAGCGTATGGAATATACTGTTATTGGAGATCCGGTAAACTTCGCCAGCCGGACAGAATCGCTTAACAAACCCCTGGGAACTGATATTCTAATTACCGAAAACACCTGGGAACTTGTAAAAGATCATGTAATAACAGAAGAAATGCCTCCGGTTACAGTAAAAGGAAAAGAAAAACCGGTACGTTTGTTTGCAGTAATAAATTTTAAAGGAGCCACCGGTCCTGTAACTTTGGCAGAACTAAGAACCTTGCTAAAGATTCCAGCCCCTAATATGAAGAAGGCAGCAATAGATGGAAAAGAAAAAAAATACAAGATTCAGGGCAACTGATCTTATAATAATAATTCTCTGTCTTGCCGGAACCATAAGTTCGGGGACTATGTTCTGGCTGGAGTACGAGCGTACCCTTTCCAGGCTGAACGAAGAACCGGTAGGAACCATTGTTTTTCGGAAGCGTACAGCCCAAAGAAGATTTATAGACCGCCTTGCATGGGACAGATTAAGACAGGCATCGCCGGTATATAACGGCGATTTAATTCGTACTATAGAACAATCAGAAGCAATTATAACTTTTAGGGATGCAGAAACCCATTTAAACCTTGCCGAACGAACCCTAATACAAATTTTTTATGACGATCTGCTCGGTGCCAGAATTGATCTGGTCGGCGGAAATCTTGATGTGTATTCAAGCTATGGAAGAGTAGCAATTTCTACAGGAGATTCAACCATTCTGGTAGAAGGTCTTACCAGAGCAAGCAGAAACGAAGAAGGGCTTAGCCTTTCTGTAATTGATGGAAGGGCTAGTATAGACGGAATTAGCCTGGATCAGGGAAGCATATTTGCCGTTAACAATAACGGCGAAATTAATACAAATCCAATGATAGCTATGACAAGTTTTGGTTCATCCGCCAGATTCCTGGGAATGACCGGGACAATAACGGCGCCTGTTGTTTTTTCCTGGATATATTCCAATTTTAACCCCGATACCTATGTAATTATAGAAATTGCTTTGGATCAGGGCTTTAATCGTATAGTTGAAACCAGAGATATAAGGGGCGCTGCGTCGATTTCCATACCATTAAGAAACGGAAATTATTGGTGGCGGGCTTATCCGGCACAGGGCGGCAGCAGACAGCCAATAGATGTATTTTATCCTTCGGGTACCATGGAAATAATTCCTGCCGCTGCAATAAGCCTGCTTTCTCCTGCCTCTGGTACCGAATTTATCTTTCCGGAATCCTCCGGAATTCCTCTGTCATGGACTGCTGTGGAAGGCGCATCCGGCTATGTAGTAGAAGTATCTGCCAATGCAAACATGAGCAATCCGCTTGTATCCCGCCGGGTAGAAACAAATTCCATTGTTCAGACAGGCCTGGAATTTGGCCGATGGCACTGGCAGGTTACTCCGGTTTTTCCGGCCTGGATTAGCGGCTCTGCTTCTCCTTCTGCAACAAGCGACTTTACCATTACACCTGGTACTCCGATCCTTGCAGAACCGGTTTTAACCTATCCCGGTCAAAACGGAACTATTTATTTAGAATCTTCCAGCCATAGGCTGTTATGGCTTCATGATCCTCAACCTTCTTCCTGGCTTGTAGAACTCTCCGATAATCCCGGCATGAATAATCCTGTTGTTATACAGGAAACAATTTCAAATTTTTATTCTTTGCCGCCCGATCTGCTGCAAAGCGGAAGAACCTGGTATTGGAGGATCAGCGCTCTTGGCGGTGCAAACCCTGCTGTATCCATGGCACACAATTTTGCGGTTGCAGCAGGAAGTCCTCCTCCATCCGGACCTGTACTTGCTGCAGTACCGTCCAGCGAAGCTGTACCGTCCAGCGAAGCTGTGCCGCCGCTGGTACAAATAACGCCTCCGGAGTTAGAGCCTGTTGATCCGCTGCCGGAACCGGTATCAGTAATACCGCAGCCCCCTGCGCCAATTATTGTTGTACCGCCCATCACGGTTACACCGCCCGCAGAAGTTGTGCCAATCCCGCCCGAACCGCAGCCGACGGTATTTATTCCCGAAACACCGCCGCCAACAGATGATACGTTTAGGAATTTAACCCAGGTCTCAAGAACCGGCACGGTTTCCGGGGCTTTCCCGCCGGACAATCATGTCCTTACTACAGGACAATTAGAAAACGTTTCGTCGATGTTCTTTGTCTGGGAAGGAAGAGCTTCAGAATACCGTTTTGCCCTGTACCGTGCCGATGGAGAACAGATCATTGCTCCTTCCAATGTAACATCATCTTCATATACACTGACAAATCCCCGTGTCCTGGCAGAAGGCGAGTATGTGTGGCAGGTATTTGAAAGAGACAGGCAGGGAAACTGGGGATTACCAAGTACAGCAAGCCGTTTAACCATAGTAGACGGACCAATAATAATAAGGCCCCTGCCGGCCCATGAACCGGGAGCTTTGTATGGGAACCGTTAAACGCATTAAACTGCATACATATTTGTTACTCATTGTGTTTTTAACAGGTTCTTTACTTCATGCGCAAACCGAAACAGGAAGCGGTTCTTTTGTTATCAATACAGATCAGGGATTCACCATATATCAGATCATTTCTTTTCCTGCAGTTCCCAATGCTTTACGTTACGAAGTCGAAATTGAAGAACTAACCAGAACAGGTATAGTTCCGCTGGAAACAATAACAAGTGAAATAAACAGAATAGAACTTTCCCTTAGAGCAGGATCTTACCGGTACCGGATCACTGCATATAACAGAATGGGCTTGCTGGAAGGCCGGTCCGGATGGCAGGATTTTACAGTATATCCGGCAATACAGCCCATTGCAGAAGCTTATGAACCAGTTTATGGCCTGTTGTCTGTGCGTACAAATCCTACCGGCAGCATTACAGTTACAGGACAGGATTTTTTTCCGGAATCTGAATTTGCTCTGGTAATGCGTAATCCAAATTTTGACTGGACAGGAGTAATTCTGGAACAACGCAGAGATGTTATTATGCCCGATCAAATAATAATGTATGAAAATCAGGCAGAACTGATATTTGAACGCAGAACACTTAGAAGGGGAACTTATGATGTTTTTATCCGTAATCCCGGCGGACTATGGACAACTCTTGGCCCTGTCCAGGTTGCAAATGTAATAAGGACAGAATTCCTTCTTTCCATAGGCTGGTCTCCCATGATTCCCCTCTTTGGAATAGAAAGACAAGACAGCGACTGGGTTTATGATGATCAAGCTCACACTTGGGTATATAAAACATTTGACAATTTAGGCGTTTTTAATCCGCTTGGAGCAAATATATCTTTAGCAGTTTTTCCATTTGTTTGGAAAAACAATAAAATAGGCTTTGGAATAGATTTTGCCATACTGGAACGTAAAAACCGGAATAAAGAAACTATTGATGATGATTTATTACGGGGCCTCGATCTTTTAAGCCATTTATTGTTTGGAGTTTATTATCAACGCGAGTTTGGCGAATCATGGCAGATGGGAGTAAATTTTGGAGCGGGTATTTCTAATCCCTATGATTATTTGAATGATGTAGATGGGGCAGTTTTTGCCATGAATACCGGTATGTCGATTCAATACTTTTTCCATAAAAACTATTTCGTCGGTTTCCAGCTTAACTCGGTATTTATATTTAATCATTTTATGGAAAGTGACAACCGGCTTACCAGTGCGGTCTTGCGTCCAAGCCTTAATATTGGCGTTCAGTTTAACAGAAGAAATGAAACAAATCGACAGTATGCCGGAACAGAACACTAATCCAGATCGTAGCTTTCTCCGTATTTAACAATTACCACTTCTGTATTTTTTAGGTATTCCAGGCCTTCCAGATATTTTTTAAATGCCTTTTGAGCTTTTGGTTCGCCATGAACAAGCAGTATCTTTTTAAGCCGGGATAAGTCCGGATTTTCCGGATTGCCCGGTTTTTCCGGACAGCCCATCGAAGCAAGCCATTCAATAGTTTCTGCATAATCGGCATGAGCGCTGAATGCATTAATGTTTTCCACCTGTGCTTTTCGCTTAAACAAATTGCCCTGGATGCTTACTTCTTCTTCCCGGTTTTGGAGACGGCGTCCCAGGGTATCTCTTGCCATAAAACCTACCAGCAGTATGGTTGTATTGGGATCGCCGATATTATTCATTAGATGATGTTGAATCCGGCCTGCCTCGCACATACCGTTGGAGGAGATAATTATCAGCGGTCCCTTGTGGTTATTAAGCGCCTTGGATTCGTTTACGCTGGTGGTAAAGTAGAGGCTGTTAAACCCAAAGGGATTTTTATGATGCCTAATAAAAGCTTCGTGGGTTTCTTCGTCATAACATTCAGGGTGAACCTGAAAAATCGTGGTGGCATTGGTAGCCATGGGTGAATCTACATATATGGGGATTTCCGATATTTCTCCGCTGTCAACCAACAGATGAAAGTAATATACAAGCTCCTGGGTTCGTTCTATGGCAAAGGCAGGAATGATAATTTTTCCGCACCTGTCTTCCGCCTGTTTTGCAATCTCTGCAAGCCGTTTCATGGCATTTTGGCTATTGTCGTGCTGACGGTCTCCATAGGTGCTTTCTACCACAAGATAATCCGGAACGGGAGGCAAATCCGGGTCGCGGATGATAGGTCTATTTTTCCTGCCTAAATCCCCCGAAAACAACACAGTCCGTTCTTTACCGTCCTTTTTTATTGTTACAAACGGCATGGCAGAACCAAGGATATGACCTGCATCATAAAACTCGCACTGTATACCGTCTCCAACATAAAAAGGCCGGTGATATGAAATAGTCATAAACTGGCTTGTAGTTCCAATAACATCTTTTTCGTCATACAGGGGATTCCAGTTAAACTTTTCTCCTTTTTTACCGGCCTGCTTGCGCAAATACTGTGCATCCCGTGCCTGGATATTAGCGGAGTCCATCATAACAAGATTGGCAATATCCCTTGTAGCCGGAGTAGCATAAATATTTCCCCTATAACCATTTTTTGACAGCATGGGCAGCATACCGCAATGATCATAATGGCCATGAGTTAAAATAACTCCGTCCAGGCGCGCCGGCTTTATGCCGAATTCCCGGTTTTTCCTGTCTGCCTCTGCCCGCGAGCCCTGAAATGCCCCGCAGTCTACCAGATAATTTTTACCGTTTACTTCCAGGATATGCTTTGATCCGGTAACTTCTTCCGCCGCTCCAAGCGAATAAAAACTCATTTCCATATCAAGCTCCTTTTTTTTCTGCGCCTGGCGGACTGTCTACCAAAGCGGACATATCCCCCCCGCCCCTAAAACGAAGCACATTAACCATAAAAATATTCAGCTTGTTTACAATATTAGGAGGAAGGAGGTTGCCGTCTACCTCTACCGATAAAATTGGAAAATTTCTTTCCCTGGCCCAGGGAGTAAAAAGTCCTTCAATTACCCGGCCTATAAGACAGGCAAAGGGAGCAATATTAACAATTCCCGAATAACCCTGTTCCATGGCAGTAGCGGCAACTCCGCTGGATACAGAAATTTCCGACTGCAATTCCAGATTAACAAAATACTTTTGAGTATTAGCCATTATTTCGTGCATATCCAAAGGCGAGGGAGGTACCAGACCTGTAGGTTCCAGAATAGAAAGTATCTTTTTTTCTACCGAATGCTTCCACCATACTTCAAGATCGAGCTTTCTTAAACCGCGCCATGGTTTGGAAAACAGCCTGAATCCCGGTTTTTTTAAGGCAAGAAGCTTGTTTAATTCACGTTCCCGTACAAAATCCAGATAATGTATCCATTCACCGACACTTGCTACTTTAACAACAATGCCCCGCTCGCTCATTAAATCAATTAACTCTCCAACGGCAAAATCATCTCTGCGTACATATATCTCTCCTACAATAAGGACTCTGGGACAATCGATTAATTTTCGCTTAAGGGGAATTTTTTTAAGATCCGCCGCAATATTTTTTAAATGGTTCCAGGTTTCCTTGGGCTTATATTCTACAGTGTGCATTAGAGAGCGCCATGATTTTTCATACATAATAAGAGCTGTTTGCGGATCTGCCGCTGTTGCTTTAAGCGCTGTCTGAACATCTTTTAAGTAGTCGGAAAGCACAATTCCCTTCCACATTTCCTTGGCAAAGCCCGGTCCAAGTTCGGTATAGGAATTGTCCGCCGAAAGGGTAAAAATTACAACATTTTCCAGACGTAAATCACGGAAAAGGTTTTCGTAATAAACATAGTACTGGCCTGTCCGGCATGGTCCGGTAGTAATGGGTACAAAGATTAGGTAGAGTTGATCCTTACGGTATTGATCGCTAAAAAAGAACTCCAGAACACTTCCCAATACCAAATGACTTGGAACACACTCTTTTCCCGATGCATGAGCACGGGCAAGCTGCACAGTTTTAACTGTTGCAATGGGCAATGCTTCGGTGTTGATCCCCATTCCCCGGACTACTGCTGCAATATATTCTGTAGAAATGGCTCCCATATTGGCAAGCAAAAGCCGTACCCGATCATTGTTTCGTATAACAACCTGTTCCCCTGTTTTTTCATTATCGATACGAAGCTGTTGGTCAAAAGCAGCAGCAGGATCACTGACAAACTTCCATCCATTATGATAACGCTCTATTTCCAATTCACTCTTTTTTGTCTTGTAACCGTCAATTATATCCAAAAAAGCTTCTACCCTGGTATCTATTCCGGCATCGGCAGAATGGGAATCCAGTTCCAGTACAAGGAAAGGTTTTTGCCCCATGATCCATTTTATATAGTGAAGTATAAATGAATCGGGAGCGCAGGAAAAATTGGAAATAAAGCTTATATAAATATTATCTTCTTTTTTTAGAAATTCAGCAGCTTTAACATCCTGCTGTCCATAATACCAGTACATATTGGGAAAGATAATTTGATCCTTAAAGGGAAGTATATCAAAAGGAATAACAGAATAACCGCGTGTAGAAAACTTCCGGGGTATACCCATATTGGCTTCGGCGGTAAAGGCATTGTACGGCCGTCCCAGAAGTGCAATAACAGGCCGTCCTGCATTGCGGGCTTCTTCCAAGGCTTCTTTGCCAAGTTTTTCTGCAGCAATAAAATATTCTTCCTGCTTTGCCAATGCTGTTTTAAAAGCTATTGCGGTTTCATTTTCATCGATGCCAAGCAGGGAAGTCATTTGACAAAACAATTCCAGCGCTTTTTCTTCGCCGAATTTAAAACTAACTACCAGGGGAAGCCAGCGTTTTTTATCCACATCGGGAAATGCTTTTTCCATGTAATAGGGAAGGGCCTGTGTAATGGGGCAAAAGTTGGCATGGACTTTGGTTTCATAACTGGGCATATCCCGAAAGTGAGGCAGTAATATATAATCTGCTCCCTTATTCAAACAATCCTGTATTGCTCCGTGGGCAATTTCTGCCGGAAAACAATATTCAGATTCTGTTCTGGCAACTCCTTCCTGCACTACTTCGGTAGATAAAATTGTCTTAATTCCCAATTCATGAAAAAACCAGCTATAAAGCGGATACAAAGTATGCACCGATAAAGCCCGCGGAATCCCAACAACGAAATTCCTGTTTTTTTGTTCTCGCAAAGACGCCAAGACGCTAAGGTTTTGAGGTGTAGTAGTGTCGTTCAAATCACCAGGAGCGGCAAATTCTTCAAATAGTAGTTTTTGACGTTTTTCTACATAATCAAATACTGCTCCCTCTTTTATTGCTTTACGAAGATTGGTGTATTTATTACAACGGCCGCCAAACATATATTTATGTCCAGCAACAACTAATACCTGTATGGGACAGAAATTATCGCAGCTTTTACAGCTAAAAACCCGTTCGTAAATAATTTCCCGCTCTTGCAGCTCTGAAAGATCTACCGTTACTTCTTCCAAAAGGCCTTCGGCAAACTTGCGCTTTGCAAGCAGCGCCACTCCAAAGCAGCCTGTTAATTCCGGTGAGGGCGGAACCAGAATTTCCTTGTCCAGCATCATGGCAAAAGCCAAAGGAACGGCAGGATTCTTGGCAACCCCGCCCTGTAAAAAAATCTTTTCTCCTATAGTACGGTTTCCCACAACCCTGTTTAAATAATTGGCCACAATGGAACAGACTATGCCGGCGGTAATATTTTCCTTACTGGCTCCCTGTTGAACAGCTTTGCGTATATCGCTGTTAATAAAAGCAGAACAATGTTCGCCGAACTTTAAAGGTGCATCTGCTTTTAGGGCAAGGGGTCCTATCTCCGGCGCAGTGTGAATGGCCAAATCCCCCGAAGCGCTTTCTTCCAGAAACGATCCCGTACCGGCAGAGCATGCTTCGTTCATTGCATAATCAATGGGAACGCCATTTTTTAAAAGCACATATTTTGCATCCTGCCCGCCAATTTCAAAGATAGTTTGTACATCCGGATCAAAATAAGCAGTTCCAACCGAATGGGCTATAATTTCGTTATACACTCCGGGTGTCCGCAAAAACACTCCAAGAATTTCGCGGCTGGAACCGGTAGTAGCCACAAGCTTAATATCGGCCTTTTTATCTCCTGTATCGTTTATGATCTTTTCCTGTATATTACGCAGGCATTCTTTTAGGGCCTTAACCGGATCGCCGTGGGTTCTGCCATAATGACTTGCAGCAATTTCGCTGCTTTCCATATCTACAAGACATGCCTTGGTAGTAGTAGAGCCTCCATCTACTCCCAGTATATATGATCTTCCTTTTTGCACTTTGCCCGCAGGCTTTTCAAAAAAGCGTACCTTTTTTTTCCAGCCGTTCAGGGCAGAAAGACTCCCAAAACGTATGTCGCTGTGTTTTAATAATGCGGCAAACGGCGGCAGCGGACTTCCCGATTCTTTTGCCAATACTGCTGCTCCAAGGGCCTCGAACACTGGAGCCGATTCGGGAACTATAAATTCAATGTCCGGAGCCAGACCTTGTATAAACCTAAGTATATGACGGTTAAGGGTAATGCCGCCGCTTAAAACCACCCGGCCTTTTTTTATCTTTGCCCGCTTTAGAAAATCAACTACTTTAACAGCCATAACATTGGAAAGGGAAAGAACAATATCGTCTTTGGAAGCTTCACGCTTGTTAAGCTTGTGGGTACAGTCGCTTTTCATGAACACCGAACAACGGGTAGAAAGGGAATGCACTGCTGCTGTTTCGGAAACCTGCTCTATATCCGCCAGAGTCATGTCCATGCGGGCAAGCTGCTGTTTAAGGAATTCTCCTGTTCCGCTGGCACACTTGCTGCCGGAAAAATTGTTTATAATCTTTCCTGTTTGATCCAGGCTATAGACAATTAAATCCTCGCCCCCCATGGAAACCACTGCATCTGCCTTTAATTTTAAGGCCCGCAGAGCAGCCTCTACACAAAGCGGCTCCAGAGTTCCTGCAGTATTAAACAAATAGCGCCCTTCATTGCCCGTTACCAGCGCCGGAATGCCAGGTTGGACATTTCCTTCGTTTAAAAGTTTTTCCACCGCTGCCGTAATATCTCCATCATGGGGTAATACAGCGCTCCAGATACAGCGAAAATCGTTTGTATGTTCTGTTATAGTGCGTTCTGCCAGAACCATTTTTAAGCTGGTTGAACCAATATTGATGCCAAGCGATTGCATAATCTAATGATACATTTTTAGCCCAAAAACGGCAAGCAAGCTTCAGCTCATTGTACCGTTTAGCAGAGATGAACTTCTTTATATCTAAAACAGCTTGTAAGATGATCGTTTACAATACCTGTTGCCTGCAAATGGGAATACATAATAATGGATCCTAAAAATTTGAATCCTCGTTTTTTTAAATCGGCTGCAAGACGATCGGACAATTCTGTTTTTGCAGGAATTTCCTCTATTGTTTTCCATTTTCCCTTTACTTGCTTACCCTTTGAGAAAGACCATATATAATCAGAAAAACTGCCATATTCCTTTTGTATTTCCAGAAATTGAACAGCGTTATTAATCGAAGCTTCTATTTTTAAACGGTTACGAATAATCCCTTGATTGGCAAGCAGGGCAGCTTTTTTCTTTTCACCGTAACGGGCAACTTTTTGAGGATCAAAACCATCATAAGCAATCCGGTAATTTTCCCGTTTTTTTAATATAGTGATCCAGCTTAAACCAGCCTGAGCCGATTCAAGTACCATAAATTCAAAATGTTTACGATCATCAAAAACCGGAGTTCCCCATTCCCTGTCATGGTATTCAATATACAACTCATTTCCCATACACCAATCACAGCGCTTTACTGTTTTTTCATTAGAAAGTGATTTCATAGATAATAGTAAATATTAATGGGCTTAACAGCAAGCAGGATTAGCCACTTTACAGATTTCAAGTCCCGAATAATAATGTAATTAATGGAAATTGTCTTGGTCATACTTGCTTTTATCCTGCTTGCTGCCGGGATACTGGGCGCTTTTATTCCGATATTGCCGGGTCCCCCATTAAGCTTTATAGGTTTACTGCTATTGCAATGGAGCGGATTCGGCAGCTTCTCCACTGCTTTTTTGACGGTTTTTGCAGGAATAACCATAGCTGTAACAATAATGGACTATATCCTGCCCTCATTTATGACAAAAAAATTCGGCGGTTCGCGTGCCGCTTCCATTGGCTCATTTTTAGGACTCCTGGCAGGCTTGTTCTTTTTTCCGCCCTGGGGGATAATTATTGGCCCGTTTTTTGGTGCTCTTATAGGTGAATTAATCCATAGCCGCGCCAATGGTACCAAAGCTTTTAAGGTTGCATGCGGCGCATTCCTTGCTTTCTTTGTAAGTACGGGAATTAAGCTGATAGTAAGTTCGATTATGTTATTCTATGCAGCGGCGGCAATGTTTTTATGAAGAAAATATTAATTTCATTGCTCATTTTATTTTCACTTATACATAATATCACTGCGCAGACTATGGATATTGATTTTGAAACAGAGTTGCTTTGGTACGAAGGTTCTTATGAAGATGTGTTGTCTATAACCGGTTATAACGGTACAAATACAGAAATTCAAATTCCCTCTCAAATAAATAATGTACCCGTAACCATAATTGGAGAATCGGCATTTAAGGACAAAGAGCTTACCAGTGTAATTATTCCCGATAGTGTTGTATTTATCGGGCCAATGGCATTTTTCAACAATAAGCTTACAAATATAGTTATTCCCGAAAGCGTCACTTCCATTGGGTATGGCGCATTTATGGAAAATGAAATTACACAGATAAATATTGGCGCAAATATAGCATTTTTTAATGGATATTATGAAGAAGCAGGAGGGTCGATATTCGATCTGGGTTTTGACATTATCTACGTAGAAAACAAATACAGGGCAGGAACCTATACCTTTAATGATGGCCGCTGGATTGTGCCGTATGACATTTATGAGAATGGCTTTATGGCGATAATTTTAGAAGACGAAAAATCGGTACAAATTATTGATTATACCGGAACAGATATAGTAATTACTATCCCTGCAAAACTGCAAGACCTGCCTGTTATCCGGATTGGACATAGGGCATTTTATAATAAAGGGCTTACCGGTGTAACCATTCCGGATAGTGTAACTATTATTGAAGAAATGGCCTTTGCTGAAAACAAACTTGACAATGTACATATTCCCTATGGCGTAACAGTTATTGGGAATTATGCATTTATGGATAATAGACTTGCAAGTGTTACCATTCCGGACACGATTGCTTCAATTGGACATGGTGCGTTTTTAGAAAATGAAATTACCCGTATAATAATTGGTGAAAATGCTGGAGCATTCGGAGGCAGATTTGAAAACAATTTTACCACATTTTATTATGCAAACTGGCGCAGGGGCGGAACTTATACCTTTAATAATGGTTCCTGGAGTGTACAATATGATATCAATGAAAATAATTTTTTGGCAAATATTATAAATAACGGAGAATCGGTACAAATTGTAGAATATACCGGAACAGATTTAGTTGTTTCCATACCTTCTATAATACATAATCTGCCTGTTTCCAGAATTGGGCAAAGGGCATTTATCGACAAAGAACTTACCCAGGTAACCATTCCGGATACTGTTACTTCGATTGGCAACAGGGCGTTTCTTAAAAACAAACTAACGAATATAAATATTCCTTCAGGTGTAACTTATATCGGCGAAGAAGCATTCAGAGAAAATATGCTTGCCGAACTAGTCATTCCCGACAGTGTTACTTTAATTGGTTCTTCAGCATTTTCCCATAATCGACTAACAAATATTATAATTCCTGAAAGTGTTACTGTTATTGCCAATGGAACATTTAACAGAAATCAATTAATCGAAGCGGTCATTCCCGGCAGTATTACCTCCATTGGGGCTTCTGCATTTTCATATAATCAACTTACCAGTGTAATCATTCCGGACAGCGTTACTGCCATAGGACGTTGGGCGTTTGAGCATAATCAACTTACCAGCATAATTATTCCGGATAGTGTTACCAGTATTGGAAGTATGGCATTTTCCAATAACAATCTTACAGACATAACCCTTCCCAGCAATCTTCGTTTTATAGAGGCTTATGTATTTACCCGCAATGAACTTACCGGCGTAACTATTCCTGATGGTGTTGCAAACATTTGGGATTTTGCTTTTTCGAATAATAAGCTTACCTGTGTAATTATTCCTGATAGTGTAACCCGTATTGATAGATCGGCATTTTCGCACAATCAACTTACCAATATAACAATTCCGGATAGCGTTACCAGTATTGGGGATTTTGCATTTAGCGAAAATCGACTAATAAGTCTTGTTATCCCGGATAGTGTAACCACTATTGATGCTGCGGCATTTTTAAGAAATAGACTTACCAGCGTAACTATTTCCAATAATGTAAAAGAAATTGCACATGCAGTATTCCGGGAAAATCAAATTGCCAGTGTAATTATTCCCGACAGTGTTATTACTATTGAAAGTCAGGCATTTTATATAAATCAGCTTACAAATATAATCATTCCCGCAAGTGTTACAGTTATTAAACAATTTGCATTTGATAGAAATCCAATAACACAGATAACCATTACTGAAAATGTTGATATTGCCGAAAATGCATTTATAAATAATTTTGCAGCTTTCTACAACGAGCAGGATCGCAGGGCGGGTACTTATATCTATAGTAGCGGGGCATGGAACAGAGAGCAGTAACAGATACGGGCTAATTTTTCATCGCTTACTGTTTTTTCAATTTCCTACATTGCAAAATAAAGCTGCGTCTTCAGACGAAGAAACAAAAACAAATTGTAAATGATCAAAAATACCAAATTCAGTAACAACATCAACTGTGTCTATGCTTAGAATGCGTACTTGATGTTCAGTTATTTGACTTTCCAGAACATCAGCAACCACTGTAAATGTTTCAGGTTTATTATCTAAATCGTAATAAAATTGATCAAATAAAAGAATAAAAATATCAATGAGCTGTTGCACTTGTTCAGATGGATTATCAGATTCAAGAAAAAATAAATCACTGTCATCATATAACTTTTTCATTGCATTATAAAATATTCTTGCGTTTATTTCATTATCTGCAAAAATATAAGTCACTTTTCCATAATCATTTTCAATGATATATCCTGCTGCTGTCAATTCCTGCGCATCCAATAAAGGTGCCATTAGCAGTATGGACAACAAAACCGTCAACAAAATCGTCTTTTTCATAGTATTCCTTTTTTCTCACTCTTTCTTGTTCTTTCTATATTATAACAATTATACGAATATTTATATAGTCTTGCAATTGGCTATACCGTATTGTATGCTTAAAACTAATGAAGAAAAAAGTTGTTTTTTTACTAATTTTATTTTCTCTTATTAATAATGCCCCTGCGCAGACAATGGATATTGATTTTGACCTTGAGTTCGATATTATTGGAGTTTATCTTCCGGTCGAATATCAATTTCGCTTTGAAACTATAAATGATGATATTTTTCTAACAGATCATAAAAATAATAGGTTTAAAAAAATACTCGGCGATTTGTATGAATATGAATATTGGTCAGATATTATCAGCAATTTTATTGGAACTATAGTATTGGATGAACTAACTATTCACTTGCTCTGTAGTAAAACCAATTCTTTTGGATGTTCAATCAAGTTGTTTAGAGCTATAATTATCTCATTTACCCGTTTATCGTTCTTTTCAATATAAAGCATGAGGAGCTTACGCAGTTCGGCAATTTGTTCATTAGTTTCTGGTTGTGAAAACGCATAATGTCTTAATTTTACAAAAGCCCGCATTATATTAATATTAATTTCAATTGCAAGGTTAGAATTTAAAACGGTAGAAAGCATTGAAACACCCTGCTCGGTAAAAACATACGGTGCAAAACGCCGACCTCCACGATTAATATTTGATATCGCAATTTGCGATCTCAAACTTTTCCATTCATTTTCTTCCAATTGAAACATAAAATCAACAGGAAATCTTTTAGAATTTCGCTTTACGGCTTCATTCAACCGGTGTGTAGGAACACCATACAACTGTGCTAAATCTTTATCAAGCATGACTTTATTGCCACGTATTTCATAAATCAAATTTTGGATATGTAATAAATCGTTTCCCAT
>Ga0099364_10006991_pt1 | contig 16254 bp, 14 predicted proteins | sample TergutTh196P3_FD_73070 | JGI IMG/M metagenome (GOLD analysis project Ga0099364, IMG submission 73070) | Microcerotermes parvus P3 segment gut microbial communities from Pointe-Noire, Republic of the Congo - Th196 P3 | ecosystem: Host-associated > Arthropoda: Insects > Digestive system > Gut ...
TCGACGTAGATGGGGTCGAGTTGCTGCACGGTAGCGAGCGCGGCGGGCTGGTTGGCGGTAACCAGCGCGCCCGGCGTGACCGAAGATCGCCCGATACGACCGGGAATCGGCGATTTCACGCGGGTGAAGTCCAGGTCGATGCGGGCCTTGTCGAGCGCCGCGCGTGCGGCGGCCACGTCGGCCTCGGCCTGCTTGAGCGCGGCGGCGGCGTCATCGTTGGCCTGTTTGCTGACGGCTTCGATGTCGACCAGTTCGGCATAGCGTTCCGCCTTCAGGCGGGCGTTGTAGAGATTGGCATCGGCCCGTGCCTTGCTGGCTGCGGCGCTGTCGTAGGCGGCCTGGTAGGTCGAGGGGTCGATCTGGTAGAGCGTCTGCCCTGCCGTGACCGTGCTGCCTTCGTTGAAAAACCGCTTCTGGACGATGCCCGTGACCTGGGGGCGCAACTCGGCCACCATGAACGGGGTCGTGCGTCCGGGCAGTTCGGAGACCAGCGGAGCCGATTCGACCTTGGTGACGATGACGCTCACCATGGGAGGGGGCATGCCTGCACCTGGAGCACCTGGAGCGGCTGGAGCACCGGAGGGCTTGTCGCCGTCGCAAGCAGTTGAAACCAGGGCGCCGACGAGTATCGCAGCAAGAAGAACCGGCGGATGGAAACGAGTATTCATGGAAAATCTCGCGGGAAGTTGGGGTGGGACGCTTGTTCTTCAGGGCAAGTATAGAATACCCGTACTAGAATGAACGTTCATTCTACGCTATCTTATGTTAGAATGAGTGTGTTTGCAAGTTTGACATGTATTCAAATGTACGCGGATCGAACAAATATGACCGATAGCACTTCCGTTTCCGAGATCTCCCCATCAACCGAATGTTCGCGCGCGGCGGCCCGGCGTACCCAGATACTTGATGCTGCGATGCAATGTTTTCGGGCGCATGGATTTCATGGCGCGAGCATTTCCAGTATCTCACGACAGGCGGGGATGAGCGCCGGTCATATCTATCACTATTTTGAAAACAAGGAAGCGATCATTGCCGCCATCGTTCAGCGCGACCTGGAGCGCCGGGGAACGATCTGGGCCGAGTTGCGGGTGTCCGACGATGTACGCGAAACGATGGTCGATCTGTCTGCCGATGCGGTGAAAGACATGATGGACGCCTTTTCGGCGGGGCTTCGACTCGAAATCGTCGCCGAGGCGGCGCGCAATCCGGAAGTAGCCAGCGTCGTGCAGGCAGCCAATCGCTGCGGCATGGCGAGTTGGGCCGATACCTTGCGCCTTGCGCGGCAGGCGGGCGGCAGAAACGACGACGCGCAGGCGTTTGCAATGATGGTCGAAATCATCGCTTCCCTGTTTGAAGGGCTCATGGTGCGCGCGATACGCAACCCTGAAATCAATTGCGAACACATGACCTTCATGATTCAGCGCGTGATGCGCCAGATCATCAACAGCCCGGACTGGGGTAGGTTGGGGTGAGCGGGGAGAACCCCAAACATAAAAGGACTTTGTATAGTCAGTCCCCCTTGGCAAGGTAGCGCGTTTACTCGCAGTTGTTTTCTTGAGAGGTTGCCCCCATTGTATCTACGGACTATTCAAACTCCCTTGCCTGCACCCAGCGCAGGATAATCGGTATAGCCACGCTCCGTACCGCCAAAGAAGGTGCTCGGATCGGCGGGGTTCATCGGCGCGTCGGCCTTCAGTCGTTCGACGAAATCCGGGTTTGCCAGCACCATCAGGCCATAGGACTCCAGCTCGGCCAGCCCGGAAGCCACATCGGCCCCGATTCTCTCGCGCGGACGGCCCGGACGGTTCAGGATCAGCGCACCCTTCCAGAGTTTGCGGATGTCTGCCAGCAACGGTTCGTTGCCGTTATCCTTGATGTGCACGTAAGCCAGCCCCAGCTTGCCGAGTTCGGGGACGAGATAGCGGTATAGGTCCGGCCCTTCCTCACCTTCATCAATGCCATATATCGTCACGCCGGGGGACAAACGGATCGCCGTGCGATCCGCGCCAATCTCCTCGGCAATCGCGGTGGCGACTTCGATGGCGAAACGCGCGCGATTTTCGATGGAGCCGCCGTATTCGTCGGTGCGCACATTGGCGCTCGGCGCAAAGAACTGCTGAACCAGGTAGGCATTCGCCCCATGAATTTCGACTCCATCGGCGCCAGCCTCGACGGCGCGGCTGGCTGCATAACGAAAATCCTGGACGGTCTGGCGCACTTCCTCGGTAGTCAAGGCGCGCGGCACGGGAATGTCCTGCATGCCCCTGGGCGTAAAAATCACCTCGCCCGGCGCAATGGCCGAAGGCGCAACCCCCTGGCTGCGACGATGCGGCGTGTTGTCCGGATGGAACATGCGCCCGACGTGCATGAGCTGAATGAAGATGCGGCACCCCTTGGCATGCACGGCATCGACAACCTTCTTCCAGCCGGCAACGTGCGCATCGGTATAGATGCCCATCGTAGCCATATAACCCTGACCGTCGTCCGAGGGTTGAGTGCCTTCGGCGACGATCAACCCAACGTCGGCGCGCTGGGAGTAATACTCGGCAGCCAGTTCGCCCGGCGTGCCATCGGGTTGGGCGCGCGAACGAACCATCGGCGCCATGACCAGACGATTTTGCAGGGTGTAACGACCAACGCGAACGGAATCGAACAGTTTGCTCATGATGAAATCCCCGTATGAAGTAAATGAACAGATGCCGGAAAGATTAGCATAAGCGTCCACACATCCCACCGCTGTTTCTCGCTACGTAAAATGCCCCCGGTTTCCCGGCAACCGTCCTGAGCGCCACATTCCATACGGCGATCCGTCACACAAACACCGCACAATACGCGGAGAATATCTTGCGCCTGCGGCGAATCGGGTGTTTAATCTCCGCATGAATAGCGGAGAAAAACTTTACATCTGGCAGGCGGACGACTGGCCGGACTGGCGTTACAACCGATCCGCCCTGACCTGGCTGCTGACAGAGGTCAGTCGCGCACAAGGCATGCTGCTGGGCCGTCTGGCCGACGTCGGCATGGCGTTACGCGATCAGGCCAGTATCAACGCCCTGACCGAAGACGTCGTCAAGACCAGCGAGATCGAAGGCGAGATGCTCGATGTCGAATCCGTGCGCTCATCCATCGCCCGGCGTTTGGGCGTGGACATCGGCGCGGTGGCTCCGGTGGATCGCCACGTCGAAGGCGTGGTCGAGATGGCGCTCGACGCGACCTCGCGCAGCGGCGAACCGCTGACCGCCGAGCGCCTGTTCGGCTGGCACGCGGCGCTGTTCCCCACCGGCTACTCGGGCATGAGCAAAATTGCCACAGGCCGATGGCGTGACGATGCGTCGGGGCCGATGCAGGTCGTCTCCGGCCCGATACATCGGCGCAAGGTGCATTTCGAGGCGCCGCCCGCTGATGCGCTACCTGCCGAAACGACGCGCTTTCTGGCGTGGGCCAACGAGAAGACCGACGAACCGGCGCTCATCAAGGCAGGTTTGGCGCATCTGTGGCTCGTAACGTTGCACCCCTTCGACGACGGCAACGGACGTATTGCCCGCGCCGTGGGCGATCTCTTTCTGACGCAGGCAGACGGCAGCCCACAGCGGTTCTACAGCCTGTCGGCGCAAATCCAGCGGGAGCGCCGTGACTACTACGATGTGCTCGAACGCACGCAGAAAGGCACGCTCGACGTCACCGACTGGCTGGCATGGTTCCTCGGCACGCTCGGACGCGCGCTCGACAGCGCGCAGACCACATTGGACGGCGTGTTGCTCAAGGCACGATTCTGGCAACGCTGGGCGGGCACGCCGATGAACGAACGGCAGGTGAAGCTGCTCAATCGCCTGCTCGATGGTTTCATGGGTAAGCTCACCAGCAGCAAATGGGGAGCCATCGCCAAATGCTCGCCCGACACCGCGCTACGCGACATCAACGAACTGATGGCGCTGGGCGTGCTGAAAAAATTGCCCGGCGGCGGACGCAGCACGGCCTACGGGTTGGCGGATCACTGACACGCTCACCCCCCCTGCCGCCCCAGCGCCCAGCGCACATGTTCCCGCACGAGATCCGAAGAATCCTCCGCCCGCGCGCGCAGGGCGGCGAGAGCTTCCGGACTGCGGGGCGCATTCCCAAGCGCCACCGCAATATTGCGCAGCCAGCGTTCATGGCCGATCCGGCGAATGGGACTCCCGGCGGTTCGCTGGAGAAATTCGGCCTCGCTCCAGACGAAAAGACTGACGAGAGAAGCACAGTCCAGCCCGTTACGGACGGCAAAATCCTTTTCCGAACTTTGCGGGGTGTAGCGATTCCACGGACAGACAAGCTGGCAATCGTCGCATCCGTAGATGCGATTGCCGATGAGCGGGCGCAACGGCTCGGGAATGGAGCTGGGATGCTCGATCGTCAGGTAGGAAATGCAGCGTCGGGCATCGAGCCGATAAGGCGCAACAATCGCGCCGGTCGGACAAGCATCCAGACACGCGGTACAGCGCCCGCAATGGCTGGAAACAGGCGCATCGACGGGCAACGGAAGGTCGATGAATATTTCGCCGATGAAGAAGCAGGAACCCGACGAGCGCGGCGGATCACGCGCAATCAACAGGGTATGCTTGCCGCGCCAGCCGAGGCCGGAGCGTTGGGCGAATTCCACTTCGAGCACGGGGGCGGAATCGGTAAAGACGCGGGTGCTGGCCGGGACGGCGCGAATGATGCGTTCGGCCAGTTTTTGCAGGCGAGTACGCACGGTCTTGTGGTAATCGCGCCCCAGGGCGTAACGGGAAACATAGGCAAGCGCGCCGTTCCCAAGCACCTCGGCGGCAGGGGCCGCGTCAGGCCAGTAGTGCATGCGCGCGGAAATCACCCTGGAGACATTCGGCATCAATTCGACAGGATGCGCCCGCACAGAAGCGTGCCGCGCCATATAATGCATATCGCCGTGGCAACCGGCAGCAAGCCAGCCCCGCAGCCCTTCGGCCGCATCAGGAAACAATTCGGCTTCCCCGATGGTCAACGCCGAAAACCCCAGCTCGGACGCCCATTGGCGGGTGGCAACGGCCAGCGTCGCCAGATTCGCAGTGCGTGCGCAGGCGTCTTTCGCAGGATGACCCGGATGTTCGATTTCGTTCATTGCCCCAATGATAAAGACCTCATTGCCAGCGTGCAGCTTGCCGATGAGGCGGCCACGCTCGCGCTGGGCGCGCGACTGGCCGGGTCGGGGGCGCTCGCGCCGGGACTGAACATCTGGCTGGAAGGCGACCTGGGGAGCGGAAAAACAACACTTGTTCGTGGGATTCTGAGAGCCATGGGGTATTCCGGAACGGTAAAAAGTCCAACTTATACCTTGATCGAACCTTATGTAATTTCTAGAATAAACCTGTATCATTTTGATTTTTATCGCCTGACGAGTCCCGAGGAATTCCTGGATGCGGGACTCGACGAATATTTTTCGGGCGAGGGCGTCTGCCTCGTGGAGTGGCCGCATCAGGCAGTTCCCTACTTGGTTCCGCCTGATCTCGTCATTACACTCACAACCAGGGATGGGGGCCGGTGGTGTGAAATCCGGGCAAAAACGGAAACTGGACGAACATGCGCAGCACAACTGACAGGCTAGAGGAAGCTGGAGCGGGCAAGGGAGGCGAAGATTTCCCCTGCCTGGAACGGCGTGCGCTGCTGAAATACACAGCCGGCGCGGTATTCGTCCTGCTCGCGGGTCGGGCGGGCGCTGCGCCCGACGACAACAGTCTGTTGGCGCTGAGGGTGTGGCCGTCGGACGAATACTCCCGTATCACCTTCGAGAGCCGTCAAAAACTGTTCTTCAAGCAAATGCTGCTCAAGGACCCGGATCGCTTGGTCGTCGACATGGAAGGGGTCGATCTGGAAAGCGTGCTGGTGAACATTTTCGGCAAGGTGCTCGACAGCGACCCGTATATCCAGTTGATCCGCGCCGCCCAGAATCGCCCCGGTGTGGTGCGGCTGGTGGTCGATCTGAAAGCGGAAATCAATCCGCAGGTTTTTACCCTCGACCCGGTCGGCGATTACGCCCATCGCCTGGTGATCGATCTCTATCCCCTGGAACCATACGATCCGCTGCTGGCGCTGATCAGGAAATCGTCGCCAATGGATGCGGCAACGGGCCAACGCTCGGATGATGAATTGGAAGATCCCATCGCCGCCCTGGCGGCAAAAACCTCCCCGGACACGCCTCCCCCATCCTCCCCCCCTCCCGACAAGCCCATCGTCCCGAACAAAGGCGACAACACGGTTCGCCGCGATCCGCCGAAAGCCAAACGTCTTTACACGGTTGTGCTCGACCCCGGTCACGGCGGCGAAGACCCCGGCGCGATAGGACGTCGCGGCAGCTACGAAAAAAACGTCAACCTCAGCATCGCGCGACGTCTGAAGCGCAAGATCGACAACACCCCCGGCATGCGCGCGATGCTGACGCGCGACGGCGATTACTTCGTGCCACTGGCGCAGCGAGTTGTGCGCGCGCGAAAGGTACAGGCCGATCTTTTCGTCTCGATACACGCGGATGCCTTCGTGCGTCCGGAAGCGCGCGGCAGTTCGGTATTCGTGCTCTCCGAAAAGGGTGCTTCGTCTTCGACGGCGCGCTGGCTAGCGCAGAAGGAAAACGATTCCGACCTGATCGGCGGCGTGAATCTCGCCCGACAGGACGGCCACATCGCCCGCACCCTGCTCGACCTGTCGCTTGCGGCCACCATGAACGACAGCATCAAACTCGGGCGCGCCGTGCTCGCCGCGCTGGGCGACATCAATACCCTGCACAAGCCGCATGTGGAACAGGCAGGCTTCGCGGTGCTCAAGGCCCCGGACATTCCTTCGATCCTGGTGGAAACCGCGTTCATCAGCAATCCCGAAGAGGAAGCCCGTTTGAACGACGAGGCCTATCAGGAAAAAATGGCCGATGCCATCCTGCGCGGCATCCGGCGCTATTTCGACGAGAATCCGCCCATGCAGCGTTCGCCTGTTGCGCGTAGTTAGGCTGAGCACAACGCCCTGCCCCCGCCGCGCCCTTGCTGATACAATCTCCCCGTGGCGGGTCTCCCCGCATTGCAGCGCGGTGAATCTGGTCAGGGCCGGAAGGCAGCAGCCACAGCCGTTCCCTGCAAGTGCCGGGGGCCGGGCTCGCCACCCGAATCCAGCCGGAGCGCCGCGCATCGCATCGCGGCGCTTCTCGTTTTTTCCAAGCGCATTCGCACGTTGGAGTTAAAATCCGCGTCCATGAGCTATCAGGTATTGGCACGCAAGTGGCGGCCAAAATCCTTCGACACCCTGGTCGGACAGGAGCACGTCGTCCGGGCGCTTTCCCATGCGCTCGATACGGGACGGCTGCATCACGCATGGCTCTTCACGGGCACGCGCGGCGTGGGCAAGACCACGATTTCGCGCATCCTCGCCAAGGCGCTGAACTGCGAGCAGGGCGTGAGCGCCGCGCCCTGCGGACAATGCGAAGCCTGCCGCGCAATCGACTCCGATCGCTTCCCCGATTACGTGGAAATGGACGCGGCTTCGAACCGCGGCGTCGACGACATGGCGGCGCTGCTCGACCGCGCCGTGTACGCCCCCGTAGTGGGGCGCTACAAGGTCTACATGATCGACGAAGTGCACATGCTCACCGGGCACGCCTTCAATGCGATGCTGAAAACGCTGGAAGAGCCGCCGGAACACGTCAAATTTATCCTCGCCACCACCGACCCGCAGAAAATCCCGGTGACGGTGCTGTCCCGTTGCCTGCAATTCAATCTCAAGCAGATGCCGCCGGGACGGATCACGGAACGCCTCGCGCACATTCTGGAAGCCGAAGCGGTTGCGTTCGAGCCGGGCGCGTTGCGCCACCTTGCCCACGCGGCCAGCGGTTCGATGCGCGACGCGCTCTCCCTGCTCGATCAGGCCATCGCCCACGGCGCGGGGCAGGTGCTCGAAGAGCAGGTCACGAACATGCTCGGCGCAGTGGGCGAAGATCACCTGTACGCGATTCTGGATGCGCTGGCCGAAGGCAATGCCGACGCGCTGCTTGCCGTGGCCGACGACATGGAAGCGAGAAGCCTGTCGTTCGAGGCGGGCTTGCAGGCGCTGGCCACCCTGCTGTCGCGGGTGGCGCTGGCACAGTTCGCGCCCGCCGCCATCACCGAAGAGGGCGACCGCGCGCTGGCTCAGGCCGGGCGGTTCGATGCCGAATACCTGCAACTGGCCTACCAGATCGCCATTCATGGCCGCGACGAATTGCCGCTTGCACCCGATGAAGTCACCGGCTTTACGATGTGCCTGTTGCGGCTGCTGGCGTTCAGACCCGAACAGCCGGGCAGGAATGAAAAGCTTTTCACTCCGCCCACGCCCTCCAGCGACACGGGCAAGGCCCGGCCCCTACCCTCTGCCGCGCCGCCCGCCTCCTCTCCTGCCGCCTCGGCAACGCCCGCATCCAGACCCGCCGGGAACGAAGAGAACCGAAACGCCGCCATTTCCGACGCTTTTGCGCGCGAGGACTGGCGCGGGATCGTGCGTGCACTGGGACTCACCGGCATGATGCGCGAACTGCTTCAGCACTGCGAGTGGGCGGAATGCTCTGATGAACGCCTGAGCCTTCGGCTCTCTGAGGCGCATCGCCATCTGCTCGATCTGAACGACCGTACCACGCTCACGCGCATCGAAGGCGAACTTGCCCGCGCGTTGGGCCGTCCCCTGAAATTGAGTGTCGAAATCGGCTCGACTGCCGGGCAAACCCCGGCGCAACGTGACGAACTGGATCGCCGCGAGCGTCACGCCCAGGCCGTCTCGGCGCTCGAGGCCGATCCGTTCGTGCGCGGACTGATCGAACGCTTCGATGCCAGTCTGAACGAAAACACAGCCAGACTGTTGTAATCGCAGACTTTTTATTTTCACCCCCCACGGAGACCCTCGAATGATGAAAGGCGGAATTGCCGGCCTGATGAAGCAGGCCCAACAGATGCAGGAAAACATGAAGAAGATGCAGGATCAAATCGCCGCGATGGAAATCGAAGGCGAATCCGGCGCGGGCATGGTCAGGATAATAATGACAGGCAAATACGAAATACGCCGCGTACACATCGACCCTTCGGTGATGGACGACCGCGAAATGCTCGAAGATCTTGTGGCGGCGGCAGTCAACAGTGCGGTACACAAGGTAGAAGCGACGACCTCTGAAAAAATGTCCGGTTTCACGGCGGGACTCAACCTGCCGCCGGGCATGAAGATGCCGTTCTGATGCCGGAAAAGCAATCCTGCCTGGATGAGTTGATCACCGCCCTGCGCTGCCTGCCCGGAGTGGGGCCGCGTTCGGCGCAGCGCATGGCCTACCACCTGTTGCAGCGCGACCGCAAAGGCGCATCGAGGTTGGCGGGTGCCATTGGACACGCGCTTCTCGCATTGCGGCATTGCGCGCGGTGCAATGCGTTCTCCGAAGAAGAAGTCTGCGCGCACTGCGCCAACTCGCGCCGCGACCCTGCCCGGCTGTGTGTGGTCGAAACCCCGGCCGATCTGGCGATGATCGAGCAGACGCAGGCTTATGACGGCCTGTATTACGTGCTGATGGGTCGCCTGTCGCCGCTCGACGGTATCGGGCCGCGCGAACTGGAGTTCGACCGTCTGATTGCCCGCGCAAGTGACGGCGAGGTGCGGGAAGTCATTCTCGCCACCAACTTCACGAACGAGGGGGAGGTCACCGCGCATGCCCTGGCCGCGCTGCTTACCGCGCGGGGTCTGGCGGTCAGCCGCCTGTCGCGGGGCGTGCCCGTAGGCGGAGAACTCGAACATACCGGCATCGGAACCATCGCACAGGCGTTGATGGAGCGCCGCACGATGTTGTCGTGAGGCCGTAGCAGGAACGTCATCTCGTCAAAACATCTCGGTGCATCCCATGTAGGTTGGGGTGAGCGCAGCGAACCCCAACACTGCCGCCATTCTTCAGCGAGAGAATCCATCATCTACCTGCTACGCGCATCTATACATCATACGGTTATCTTCCGCCCAACGTTGGGGTTCGCTACGCTCATCCCAACCTACATCCTCTATCTTGTTATTGATTGCCGGATCAATAACAAGCGAACACACCGGAAGCGGTTCAGAGAATTGGAAAAAGCACGAAAACCATGACATCCCAGACCGCGTGCGAAATCAGCGGCGGCGTCAGGTTGCGCGGTTTGAACTTCATGTACATGAAGCCCCAGAAAGCGCCGCAGACCAGGGCGGACATCAACAGCATGAAGTTGAACGACCAGACATGCGCGAGGGCGTAAATGAGCGTCGTGACGATGAACCCTTTCCATGCACCCATCGCATCCATCGCCTTACGCTGAATGAATCCTTGCCAGAAGATGGTTTCCGCAGGGCCGATGATGAACAGCAGTTCCAACGCTATCAGCCCGTGGTTGCTTCCATCGCGCAGACCATAGATGTTGTGAACCTGGGGCCGGGCAAAATCGAAGAGGAGGCTGGAGAAGAAATTTCCGAGATAGAAAATTCCCCACAGCAAAACAGCGGAAAGAACCCCTATCAAAACAGCATGAACGTCAACCGTAAACTGTGCTTTCCAGTCTTTGCCCAGGCAAAAACTCATGGCCATCAATACGCTGGCCGAGAACAGCATGGACAGCCAGAAATTCAGATGAGGCGCCGTCCACGGCGAAAACATGATGAACCATAAACCGATGGCAACGGCGACGGGAAGCAATAAGGAAGCAGGAAATCGGGAAGTGGCCGGGAATTTCATAACCAGGCCGAAATAAAGATCAACCCCGAGAAAATGCTGCTGAAAGTCAATTGCAATTGTGCCGTTTTCACATCGAGATCAATAATATTGGCCGGATGGTCGATGGAGGCTCTTTCCATGATCCGGCAATTGTTTATTGCTATCGGAAGCGTGATCAGGGCGCTCAACGTGATCCAGTGTAGGATGCCGATGCTCACCAGAGCAATCAGTAACAGGTATGCACTGTAAATCAATGCCTTGTATTCGAAGACGGAGCCTTTGATACCGATCAGCATCGCAAAGGTTTTAATGTTTGCGCGCCGATCGTGCACAATATCGCGCGTATTATTGGCGTGGAGAATATCGACGGTAATGCAACTCAACGGCAGGCTGAGAGCAATGATTCTCCAGTCCAGTGATGATGTCATCACATAGAAAGTACCCAAGGTAATCAGTGGGCCATAAACGATAAAAATCAAAAAATCACCCAAGGCGCGATATTTGAATTGATAGTAGAAAACGGCGGCAAGAACGCCGAATGTTCCGATATAAAAAAGTGGCATCCCTGTTTTTGAAAGCAAAAACAGACCCAGCAAAATACCAACCAGTAAAAGAGATAAACCGTAGTACAAAATCGTTTCGGGTTGAAATACTTTCTCGACCAACAAGCGACTCGATCCATAGGTGTCATCGCGGTCTATTTTCCACTTATAGTCGAAATAATCGCTGATCAGGTTGCCCGTGGCCTGGAATATCACTGCGCCAATAATCGACAAAACTCCGAACCACCAGTTAACCGTGATGGAGTCTTGTCGGCTCAGGAAAAAAACATAGATGAAGGCGACCAGCGCAGGCATGCTCGAGGCCGGAAAAGACCAGGGGCGAGCCGCGATGACCCAGTCTCTCAGTGTTGGTCTGTGTTTCATTTCCAGTTGTCCATCCCAAGGATTTTACACGCTGATCACAACCCGGTATGGACATCCATGACCGCCTGAACCTGCAGTAGCGCGGTTCGGCGCTACCGCAACAATATTCAGGTAAAAAAGTTTGATGTTCAAGTAATTTTATCAGGCTGCATGAGTAAAATCTCTTCAGCCTGATGCCAGGACGATGGCGCGCTGACCTGCCGTTCTACAGAACAGGTAACAATTGACTACAGTGTCACTGATATGCACGGCGATAGGGCGTATAAAAAACAACACGGTCGGGGCAATGCCCGACCGTGCGTAAAACCACCGGGTAGCACACTTAGTAGTGAGAGATGTTGTAGATAGCGCCAGCAATCAGGCCTGTGCCGATTGCGATCAGCAGGATATCGTCACCCACGCGCACGTAGCGGTGATTGTGGGGCGGCGGCCCCAGTCTGTAATGCGAGTAGTACGGCGCTGAGACCTCATGGTAGACGGCCCTGGGCGGCAGTGATCGTCCCATCCGCCAGGAGCGCCCAGGGTGATGAGAGTCGGTGTACACGATGCGATGCGGTGCCGCGTAGTGGGCATGACGCGCTGGCGGCGCGCGGTGAACCTGACGGGCTGGCGGCGCGCGGTGAACCTGACGTGCCGGAGGCGCGCGGTGAACCTGACGGGCTGGCGGCGCGCGGTGAACCTGACGAGCCGGTGGTGCGCTACGAACCTGACGAGCCGGTGGTGCGCTACGAACCTGACGTGCCGGAGGCGCGCTACGAACCTGGCGAGCCGGCGGTGCGCTACGAACCTGCTGCGGAGGCGCGCTGCGAGCCTGACGGGCTGGCGGCGCACTGCGCTGGGATGACGAGCGATAGCCGTGATCCCCTTGGTGGTTGCGGGGGCCAGCCAAGGCCGAGGCGCTGGAGACAAGGCCGATGATCAGCAAGGCAGCCAATGAACCGATGCGATATTTCATGATAGTGCTCCTGGTAGTATGTTCCACGCAAATCTTTCGAGAAGAGCGGGTCTCAGACATGCACCAACTATACTATTCACGTTTGGCGGTATTTTGTCACGATGTAGCCGAATTGTAAGCGTTTGTAGAGCATCGGGATGAACCCATGCTCTTCGGTGTGGTAAAGACCATGAAAAAAACGGTCGGGACAATGCCCGACCGTGCGCAAAACACCGGATAGAACGCTCAGTGAGAGATGTTGTATATGGCGCTGGCAATCAGGCCGGTTCCGATTGCGATCATCAGGATGTCATCACCCACACGCACATAGCGATGGTTGTGGGGCGGAGGCGCCAGTCTGTATTGCGAGTAGTGCGGCGCTGAAACCTCTTGATAGACGACCGTGCGCGGCAATTGCCGACCTACCTGCCAGGAACGTCCGGGACGATGAGCGGTGGTGGCGTATACGGGAGGCGGCGCGCGATGAACCTGACGAGGCGCCGGTGCACGTTGCACTTTGCGGGGCGCTGGCGCACGTTGCACCTGACGGGCAGGAGGCGCGCTGCGGGGAGGGGGCGAGCGGTAGCTGTTGCCTTTCTGGGCGGGGGCAGCCAGGGCCGAGGCGCTGGAGAGAAGGCCGATGACCAGCAGGGTGGCCAATGAACCGATGCGATATTTCATGATAGTGCTCCTGGTTGTACGTTCTACACGAATCTTCCGCGAATCGCGGATCTCAGACACGTGGTTACGATAACACTCATGTTTGGCGATATTTTGTCACGATGTAGCCGGATTGTAAGCGTTTGTAAATACATGGACGCACCCGGACGCTTCCGTGTTGCAGAAACCTCCAATCGGTGCGGCCACGGTAGCCGTAACGGTCATCGCAAAAGACCGTTTGAGCGTGCTACGGAATCATGGCTGCCGACAGCCTGCCCGCGCCGATCCGGCAGGGTTTGAGCAGGTTATACCACGTCGAGATTACGGATGTTGTCGATGATCGCGCCGGGGTCGCTGTGCTTGCTGTTGAGCTTGATTTGCAGGCGCAGGTCGTTGAGCGAGTCCGCGTTGCGCAGGGCGTCTTCGTAAGTGATCAGTTCGGCTTCATACAGATCGAACAGCGCCTGATCGAAAGTCTGCATGCCTTCTTCGCGCGAGCGTTTCATCACGTCCCGGATTTCCGGGATACTGCCCTTGAAGATCAGATCGGAGATGAGCGGAGAGTTGAGCATGATCTCGACCGCAGGAATTCGGCCCTTGCTGTTCTTGATGGGGAGCAGCCGCTGCGAGATCATGGCCCGGATATTGAGCGACAGATCCATCAACAACTGTTGACGGCGCTGCTCGGGGAAGAAGTTGACGATGCGGTCGACGGCCTGATTGGTGCTGTTGGCGTGCAGGGTCGCCAGAGCCAGATGGCCGGTTTCGGCAAAGGCAATGGCGTAGTCCATCGTTTCGCGGTCGCGGATTTCTCCCATGAGAATGACATCCGGCGCCTGGCGCAGGGTGTTTTTCAACGCCACTTCCCAGGAGTCGGTGTCGATACCGACTTCGCGCTGCTCGATGATGCATTTCTTGTGTTCATGGATGTATTCAATCGGGTCTTCGATGGTGATGATGTGGCCGTGGGAGTTTTCGTTGCAGTAATCGACCATCGCCGCCAGCGAGGTGGTTTTGCCGGTTCCGGTTCCGCCGACGAAGATCACCAGCCCACGTTTTGAGAGGGCAATTTTTTTCAGAACCGGAGGCAGGCGCAGTTCTTCGAAGGTGGGAATCTTGTTTGAAATCGTCCGCAACACGAGCCCGACTCGCCCCTGTTGTATGAAGGCGTTGGCGCGAAAACGCCCGATGCCGGCGGGCGAAATGGCGAAATTGCATTCCTTGGTAGCTTCAAATTCGGCGGCCTGACGGTCGTTCATGACCGCCCTGGTCAATTCCATCGTGTGCGCCGGGGACAGGGACTGGTTCGATTGCGGCACGACTCGTCCGTCGATCTTGATCGCGGGAGGAAAGCCTGCGGTAATCAACAGGTCGGAGCCGTTTTTTTGCAGCATCAGGCGCAGCAGGTCGTGCATGAATTTGAGTGATTGATCTCGTTTCATATTTTTTCCCCTGTACCGCCGTTGTTTCCGCCGATGCCGTATTCCGCCTTCCGGAAAATGTCAGCAGCCCTCAAGCGGCAAAATTGTCCTTGTTCTGCGCGTGCGACCGGGCTTCAGGCGCGGAGATGATGTTGCGCCGCACGAGATCGGTGAGGCACTGATCGAGTGTCTGCATGCCGTGGTTTTGACCTGTCTGGATCGAGGAATACATCTGGGCCACCTTGTTTTCGCGGATCAGATTACGGATCGCCGGGGTTCCGATCATGATTTCGTGCGCCGCAACCCGTCCCGATTCATCCTTGGTCTTGACCAGGGCTTGCGAGATGACCGCGCGCAGGGATTCGGAGAGCATCGAACGCACCATTTCCTTTTCCGCTGCCGGAAATACGTCGACGATACGGTCGACGGTCTTGGAAGCCGAGGAGGTATGCAGCGTGCCGAACACCAAATGCCCGGTTTCCGCTGCCGTCAGCGCCAGACGGATGGTTTCCAGGTCGCGCAGCTCACCCACCAGGATCACGTCCGGGTCTTCACGCAGGGCGGAGCGCAAGGCATTGTTGAACGAAAGCGTGTCACGGAACACCTCGCGCTGGTTGATCAGGCAACGCTTGGGCACATGGACGAATTCAATCGGGTCTTCGACGGTGAGGATGTGCGCGTAGTCGTTTTCATTGATGTAGTCGATCATTGCCGCCAGGGTCGTCGATTTGCCCGAACCCGTCGGGCCGGTGACGAGGACGATGCCGCGCGATTGCTCCACGATGTCCTGGAAAATCTTCGGGCAGTTGAGCGACTCCAGCGACAGTATCTTGGACGGAATCGTCCGGAACACCGCCGCTGCGCCGCGCTCCTGGTTGAACGCATTGACCCGGAAACGCGCGAGATTGGGAATGGAGAAAGCGAAATCGCACTCCAGGACTTCCTCGAATTGCTTGCGCTGGCGATCGTTCATGATGTCATAGACCAGTGCGTGCACTTCCCTGTGTTCCAGGGGAGGGAGATTGATTTTGCGCACATCCCCGTTGACACGGATCATGGGCGGCAAACCGGCGGACAGGTGCAGGTCGGAAGCCCGGTTTTTGACGGAGAAGGCAAGCAGTTCGGTGATGTCCATGATGTGCAGGAATAGATGGCTGAATGGGGATGTCGGCACCGGCATCGGAAAGACAGCGGTTATACTACTGCCATCTCTTTTAACGAAAAGCCAAAAATTCGGCGACATGACACCGATAGCCGCCGCCTTTCATGCCGTGCGTGCACGTATTGCCGCCGCAGCCAGGGTTGCCGGACGCGATGCGGCTGCAATTCACCTGTTGGCGGTGAGTAAAACCTGCTCTGCCTCGGAGGTGCGTGCCGCGTTCGAGGCGGGGCAGCGCACTTTCGGCGAAAACTACGCGAACGAAGTGGCTGATAAAGCCGCCTCGCTGGCCGGATCGGGGCTGGAATGGCATTTCATCGGCCCCTTGCAGGGCAACAAGACTCGAATCGTGGCCGAGTGCTGCGATTGGGTGCACAGCATCGATCGCCTGAAAATCGCCGAGCGCCTGTCCATGCAGCGTGATGCCGACCGTCTTCCGTTGC
>Ga0099364_10006992_pt1 | contig 16253 bp, 14 predicted proteins | sample TergutTh196P3_FD_73070 | JGI IMG/M metagenome (GOLD analysis project Ga0099364, IMG submission 73070) | Microcerotermes parvus P3 segment gut microbial communities from Pointe-Noire, Republic of the Congo - Th196 P3 | ecosystem: Host-associated > Arthropoda: Insects > Digestive system > Gut ...
ATTGGAAAAGCCATAGTGGAACGTCTGCGCCGTGAAAAGGAAAAATACTCCATTTTGACAATAGGAACCAACGCTATAGCCACGTCTTCTATGCTTAAAGCTGGTGCAGATGAGTCGGCTACCGGAGAAAACGCAGTAATTTATAATTGCCCAAGGGTGGATATTATTATCGGTTCCATTGGTATAGTACTGGCCAATTCAATGCTTGGGGAAATTACACCACGGATTGCCGAAGCAGTTTCTTCAAGCGATGCGGTTAAAATACTCATCCCCACATCGAAGTGTAACGCACATATAGCAGGTTTGAGAGAATTACCCACAGCTCAATATATAGACGAAATACCGGAGATATTAAAAATTAACAATGTTTGATGCTAAAACCTGCATACTCATAAGGGAGTAGTTTTTCATCTTTTACGGATAGTTTACCATTAACAAAAACATGCTTTACTCCTGAAGGCGGTGCATCAGGGTCTCCCCTGCCGGGAAAGTCCGCATGTTCCCTAAGGTTATCCCAGTCCAAGACCACTAGGTCGGCATCCATACCAGGGCTAATCCGCCCTTTTTTATCCAGGCCTACCGCTATTGCCGGGAGTAAGGTGCAACGTTTTACCGCCTCTAAAAGCGAAAACTGCTTTTTTTCTTTTACCAGCATTCTGAAAAAATACGGGTATGTGGCAGCGCCTTGCGGATGCCCCTGCCCTTTAATAAAATCAATGCAATCCGTAGATACCAATACATCGGGAAGTGAATAGGCTACAAAAACATCATTTTCATGACCAGGATCATAGGTAAAAAATTCATTTGGAAAAGAAGACCTCATTTCCATGTATTTTTCCCTATCCATCTGTTGCCCGGTATATTTACCTGAAGCAGCTGATAACCTTTTCATTTGAGATTCATCGTTTAAAAAAATTATTTCATCAAAACTAGGAGATGCGGCAATGGTGGTAAAAGCGGTATACATTCCTGAATCAACCCAAAGGGCAGAACATTTTTTACGGTACTCTGTTATTATATTAAGCGCTTCTTTTAATGCCTCTCCCAAGTATATATAAACCAGATGGGAATAAATCAAGGGAACTCCGGTAATTACAGCAATATCCAAGGCTTCTTTTAATGAATCCAAATCATCCTGCTTTGTATACCTTCCGTGAATTGATACAAAGCGTCCAGCCTCTGCGGTGAAACGAGAGAGTTCAATTAATTCATCTACAGATGTCCCAGGATCGTATTCCAGACCAAAAGATAGACCGCAAGCTCCCGCAGAAAAGGCTTCCCCGATAAGACTTTTCATTTTTTCAATTTGGCCGGGAGTTGCGGGAGCATTTATATCGATCTGACCCGCTTTTTTACGGAAATAGCCATGACCTGCTTGCTCAAGCTGATTGACCGGGTAGCCACCGTTTTCATATTTCTTAAAAAAACTATCGAAATCGAGAGTACTCCAGCCGCAATTGCCGCTTACAGCTGTAGTTACACCCATAGCAAGCAGTTTTTCCGCACATGGAATACTATTTTCACTATGAGCATGGACATCAATAAAGCCGGGAACCAAGATCCCTCCTTGGGCATCGATTTTTTTCATGGCATTCGGTAATGAGGCAGAAACCTGGTATATAGAGTCGATTTTTCCATCTTTGAGGCCAAGGCTGCCAATAAAATCCGTCTCGCTTTCGGGATCTATTATACGTGCATTATAGATAAGATAGTCCAACATAGTCACAGAATAATACGAATAATATAGTTAAATAAAAAAGTCAATATAAAAATAATCTTCGATTACAGACGTCCTTAGCTTATATGATGACAAACTTATTAATTATCTATATAATATGCTCAGGAATCCAAAAGGAGGTGCTTATGTCTGATACAGATAAATCAAGGGGACATGGCATAGTCGGATCATATCTTAAGTTTTTAGATAAAAATATCTTGTTTAAAAAACCAATCAGCTGCTTTTATGCTCTTTTTAGCATGCTGATACCCTTAGCCTTCCTTTTTTTAATCATAAGGTATAGGGATTTTATATTTGAAAATACCAGACTCTTTTTAGCTTGTATTCTTACCCTTGCGGTTCTTTCCATTGCAGGTATTTTTGGTGCTTTGATATGGTGGCATAGGCGGATTAACAATGATGAAGGGCCAAAATGCCATGTAAACTTAAGACGTTTTATTCAAACCTTAGGTGAATGGACAGGAACCCTCTTTGCGATAATCGTTTTTGGATGTATTTGCGTAATCTTATTAGTTCTTACAGATGCATACGATTATATTTCTCTTTTAATGGTATTATTTCCAATTCCACTCCCGGAAATCAGCATTTATTTAGCAATATATGGTCTGATTGGAGGGTTTTTCATCATTATTGCAACAAAAATAATCCTCTTTCTGTATGATTTACTAATTTGGCTGGGCAGCAGGCTTTGGAGACTTTTAGTAAGAATAGTCCAGTATTATTATAGATGCATTATAAAAATACATAGAACCCTGGAGTTAAATACCTCAGTCTGGATTGGTGTTGTCTGGCTATTCGCGGCAGTTGCGGTTTTTATTGGTTTGATATTGTGTTTTAAACTAGTTGGGACAGATTTTAGAGCCTATTTACTGGGTTTAATTCCCTTAGGCTTAGGCCTTGGTTTTATGGCTTTCCTGGTGATAAATCGAAAGAACTACGATATGTAATTTATATCTAACTCCTGGAATGCTTCGATAAGGAAAGAGTTAAGCAGGAGGAGACCGCTGCTTGTAAGGGCTAATATATCTTCTTGAAATAAGGCTCTGTTTCGCCATTTCTTTATGGTCTTAGGAATAAAATCCTCGATTTCTTTCTTGAAACGGCGTTGAAATAAGGATTCGTCAGGACCTTTTAACAGTCTAAAACCCATTAATAAGCTTTCTTTAATAAGGGTTAAGTTATCAAGCTCCTCTATGGTTCTGTTTTTCTTTTCAAACCATAGGTCAATGTCGGGAGTATAGGTAAAACGCCATCCGCGTGCTTCTTCATCGTTAATAATTGTTCCAGAAGCAGCAGGGCCAAGGCCAATCCAGTTTTCCATATACCAGTACCGCAGATTGTGCAAGGATTCCTTTCTATTTATGCAAAAATTAGATACTTCGTACTGTCTATAGCCTGATTTTTCAAGTAAATCCCGGCCTTTTATCCAGAGATTATCCGCCTCATCTTTATCTTGAATTAATACTTGGCCTTTTGCAAAACGCTTACCCAATGGAGTATCCGGCTCCAAGGTCAAAGAATAAAGAGAAACATGGGCTGGATCATAGGCAAGGACCTTTTCTATGTCTTTTAGGAGGATTTTTTCATCCTGTAAAGGAAGGCCGCTAATTAAATCTACTGAAAAACTTTGAGGAAAAATTTTAGAAAGCATTTTGAGCCGTTCCATCAACAGCTTCCCCTCACCTATCCGGCCAATTGCTTTGCGGGAGGCTTCATGGAAACTTTGAACCCCCAGGCTCAGACGGTTAACTCCGGAGTCTCGGCATGCAATGAGAAAAGCTTCATCACAGGATTCCGGATTAGCTTCTATGGTAATTTCAATTGGAGGTTTATCTCCCCATGATTGCTTTAAAACATAAACAAGACGGCTAATCAACGAAGCACCTAATATTGAAGGAGTACCGCCCCCTATATACACCGTAGGAATATAGTTTATATTAAATTTGTCCAATACAAATTTAACATCTTCCAGAATCTGATCAATATAAGCAGAAAGCCTTAAGTCTTTAGGACTAACAGGTATAGAATAAAAATCACAATAATCGCATACTCCGGCACAGAAAGGAATATGTATATATAAAGAGGCGGTCATTATAAGGTACCAAATTCAAGGAACTCCAAGTCGGGGAAAGGGCCAGTAACGGAACAGGGCTTTACCTGAGATCATTGAAAGCGGAATAGGACCCCAAGTACGGGAATCATTTGTATTGCTCCTGTCATCAGATAAAACAAAACATTCGTTGGGACCAACAATAATTGTTTCCATTATGCCTGAAAAAGGCAGTGAATCATCCCAAATTGCAGGAATAGATGGATAGATTGATTCATAGGGACGATCCCAAAGCTCAAATTCTGTAAAACTATGCATTTCTCCGCTTGGCCTTACCCGGACAAGGAAATTATTCATATTGATTTCATCTCCAGGAAGGCCAATAACACGTTTTATAAATTGCTCTCCTTCCCTCTGGCCTAGACCAAAACGTTGGGCAGTAAAAAATCTTAGGATTTTATCCATAGTTAAATAAAAGAAGTTATGATCACTTCCAATTGTTTTATCAATCAGAACTATATTGCCTCGGCGGAGTAAATTACTGCGGCCGGGAAAAAAGGAGTTAACCCGGTAGGAAGAAAATACAAAACGGTCTCCTCTCTGTAATCCTGGCTGCATGGTTTCATTTTCAAGAACTCTGAAAGAAAAAATGAAGGTAGTAAGGATAGTATGTAAGATAAAAAATATAAAGAGCCATAAGAAAAACCACCGTTTCCGGCGTCTCTGTTTTTTTTGAGCAGCATATGAATACTTTCGTGATTTATCAAACATTTTTAAATCCTTTATTGAATTAAGCCGATGCGGCTCAAAGGCCAATACTTAACTGCACCTTTACCTAAAACCTTGTCAGCCCTGACAGGACCAAAGTGCCGGCCATCCCTGGAATTATCCCTATTATCTCCTAAGGGTAGTATTAAATTCTCAGGTATATACCATCCTAAAACATGACGAGCCAGCCTTGTTCTATAACGATCATCATGTGGAAAAGCAGCCCTTAGTAATTCCAAACGGGATTTTTCATGAGCAAGAAAATCCGGGTATTGAAGACCGCTTATCATTGATTCGTCCATGGCCAGATCTCTGGGAGCCGGAAGTCCCATATCTCTAAAAGCAGCTGCTCTTCCCGCAGCTTCCAGAGCAGGGTAATAATTTAAAGACATAAGGCGTTGAACTCTGTGATTAAAACCGCGGAGTTCCAGAAATTCATTTTCATCAACCCATTGATTTTCCCCGGCAAACCGGATTCGCAGATTCCCCTGGTGAGACACAAAAAGATCCCCTTCCATACCTACGGCTCGTTTAATGAGAAAATGGGCTTTTGGATTCCCAAATTCATCACGATCTATGTCCACTAATGTAAGGGTCAGCATATAGATTACACGCTGAGCAATATCAAATAAAGTTCCCCGGGAAATATACGAAGGATTCTCAAATATTATTATATCATTCCGCTCCGGCCGTATTGGGCTGGGCAGTTTACCAAGACCAGGTAACAGTTCAGGGCCATATATTATTTTGTTTACAAAGACATGATCGCCTATCAATAGGGTATTAATCATGGACCCGGAAGGAATCTGATATGCCTGCATTAAATATTGGTTAATCAGGAGAACCATACCGGCGGCCCATAAAAAAGCCTCAAGCCAGTCCAAGATCATATTTTTTTTCTTCTGTTTTTCTTTTTTTATTCGTCGTCTTTTTTTCTGATGACTGAGAAATTTCTCTGTTGTCCTCTGGAGACTGTCAAAAAAATCCGGAGACCTGATCATTTAACGAAATTTAGCATGAAGTCAAATCATTGACAAGATACTTTCTCTCACCTATACTTCGCCCATGCCGGAAAGAAAAAAAAGGCCCCAAAAAATTGAAATAATCAATGTGGAAGATGATCGGGTCCGGCTCAAGCCATTCTTAGGAATTCGCCCGGGATATTACCTCGCCTTACTCTACGGATTAATAATCCTCATCATTCTTTTCTTAATCCTTATTTATCCGGGTCTTAATAATCCCGGAACAATGTTTTCTGTAAGTTCTAACCCTTCCGGAGCTGCAGTAAGAGTCGGCGGTGTATACATGGATACTACGCCATGTAGTATTTTTATACCCCAGGGAAGACATAGGATTGAAGTCGTCCTTCCGGGTTTCAATGATTGGCAAAGAGATTTAGATTTTGGCGGCTCTATTTTTGCTTCTATTTTTTTACCTCTTAAGGGAAGTTTAAGGGTGGAATTAGAAGCTCCCAGTCCCAGAGAGGCTTTTATCCGGGAAGGAGCAGAATTTATAGCTTGGTCTTTTGCCGGGGAATCTACAATAGTACATCATATACCTCCAGTTCTTTCAGAAGGAGCTTATCGTCTGGGGCCATGGGCTTCTGATCCTTTATCACGAGAAGGTATGGATGAAACGCTGGCAGCAGTTACCCGTTTTGCGAATTCCCGAAGCAGCTTAAGGGATCTTTTACGGGCAAAGTTTCTCCTGGATAATCAAGGATTAAGTCCTTCACCACTTACCCTTCTCCATTCAACGGAAGAAATAATTGCTTTCCTAGGTGAAAATTCCGGTACTGCCACCTGGTTAGCTGATCTTCTTCAAGGAGAAGCTGCTTCACAAGTGGCTTCTTCCCAGTGGTATGATGAAAATAGAGCCTGGGGAGAAGGTATTTGGGCCAGCCTTGGAAGTGAAATTATCAGTTTTGGCGGACTTAGGTTCAGAGAATTTATTCCCTGGGAATTTATTCACCGGGAAATTCTCCCGGCAGAATCCATGGATGTTTTTTATATTGCAGAATCTCCAATTGGCATAGAAATATGGGAATTATTTTTAGATGAAAGACCTGAATGGCGAATAGAAAACCTGGAACAGCTGATAAATGAAGGGCTGGTTAACTCACAATACCTGGCTGTTTCAGATTTACCTGGGTTACCGGAAAATACCATGGCCTGGATATCTTGGTATGCCGCCCGGGCCTGGTGTGAATGGTATAGTTCCAGGCTCCCTCCTCCCCTGCATGTCCGTCTACCTTATGAAGCAGAATGGGAACTTGCCGCAAAAAGCGGCTTGAACAGGGTGGGTGATTTTTGGGAATGGTGCGAAGATCTTTTTATACCTTTGGATTTTCTCCCCCCTGCTCCGGCAGTCTCTGATCCCGGTTCTCCCGAACGGCCTGTCAGGGGCGGTTCATGGATAAACCGCCGGCAAAATTTGGAAATCGAAATAAGAGCTTCTTTACCTCCGGATTCATGCTCACCCTTCGTTTCCTTCAGACCGGTTTTAGTTTCACAAAGGGACTAATATGGAAGGGATAAAAATAATAGCAAAAAACCGCAGAGCCTGGCATGACTATTCGGTAGATGATAAGTATGAATGCGGAATTGAGTTAATGGGGACTGAGGTAAAATCTTTTAGAGAAGGTAAAATTTCCTTTCCTGATGCCTGGGCGGAAGTGGTAAATGGAGAAGTCTGGCTTCGTTCTTTAAGAGTTGCTGAAAACCCCTTTTCATCGATTTTTAACCATGATCCGGATAGGAAAAAAAGGCTCCTCCTCCACAAAGACGAAATAAAACGTGTTGCCAGGAAAACTGAAGATAAAGGTTATACCTTAATTCCCCTTTCATTTTATTTTAAAAAAGGCAGGGTTAAAGTGGAATTAGGGCTTTGTAAAGGGAAAAAAGTCTACGATAAACGGGCAGATATACGGGAAAGGGACTTAAAACGGGATATATCCCGGGAATTCAGACAAAGATTAACATAAAAAGTTTAAAGACTCCGGTCCTTTAAATATTGAAGAAAATCGTAAGCACCCATACTAATTAAAACAGTTATAGCAACAAAAAAAGATAAAATCCTTAAAATTTTATCAGAAGTATAATCTGGGGTCCTGGGAGAAACTACAAGTCCCGGAGTACTCACAGTTTTTTGTGGACTTCCCAGACCTACTATGCGGATAAAACGTTCACCTGGAGCGGCAAAACTCAATTCCCTGGCATAAACGGCAAAACTTTCTCTGTTCCAGTAAAGTGAATCACGGGCACTGACAAGTTCACTATTGATACTTTTTAAAAGTTCAATATTCTCAATTTCCCTGTCCTTTTCCGCCTCCAATTGATTAAATGCGGAAATACCTTTTGCGCCAAAGATTAATGTAAATATAGTATAAACGAATACCCCAACCCACAGAGGAATGAGGTATCTAATTACTTTCATCTATACCGATTTACGGAATTTTATGTGTTTTTCTTAAGGTAAAGGCTCTTTTCTCTGGGAGACAATTGACAACCAGAAAAATCTTAGGCTAAGATCATAGTATATGGGAGTTCAGGTAATTACGTGGATTGAAAAGGATTGCCATAAACGCCGATATTGTATTATAGTTAAATTGTAGCAAACACAGCAAGGCGCAAAAAATTTGCGGGAGTGGTTCATGGCAAGTGATAAAAAACCGTCAATTGATTCTGATAACGGGACCATAGGGTCATCCGATGAGTTGGAAGAATATGGAGTCTGGGTAAAAAGTGATTCCCAGGATCTTTCGGATATACCATCGGAAATATCAGAGGAATCTAGCCCGGAAATTCCTGATATGGATGATCTTGCGGATCTTACGGATCCGGCGGATCTTGCGGATCCGGCGGATCTTGCGGATCCGGCGGATCTTGCAGATTTTGACATCCCCGATATGGATGAACTTATCCCCGTATCTGATGATTCAGATTCTAAGAATCTGTTGGATTCAGAGAATCTGTTGGATTCAGAGAATCTACCGGATTTGGATGATCTTGCAAACCTGCAAGAAATACCGGAAGAAACACTGGATATCGATTCCCTGGAAATGTTATCTATGGACGAAACAATTGATGATGAACTATCTATGGATGATGAATTATCCATGGATATTGAAGAAAGCTCTGAAGATCCGGGCTTTACAGATATAATAATGGACGATTTAACAGGATCCCAGGACCTTTCAGAAACAGATGATTCATTAGCGATAGAAGATTTACCGGGAATTATAGATTTTGATGAACTAGCAGATCTTGGAGAGCCTGTTGATTCAATGGATCTTGAGAATCTGGATGATTCTATATCCATGGAGGATTCTTTATCCATAGATGATTCCATATCTATGGAAGATCTTGTGGATCCATTGGATCTTTCAGATCCATTGGATCTTTCAGATCCATTGGATCTTGTGGATCCATTGGATCTTTCGGATCCTGTGGATCTTGATAGTTCAATGGAACTAGATGATCCTGTGGATCTATCAGATCCATTGGATCTTGATAGTTCTATGGAATTAGATGATCCTGTGGATCTATCAGATCCATTGGATCTTGATAGCTCTATGGAATTAGATGAACCGGAAGAATCTATTGAGTTGGATGATTCGCTTATGTTAGGGGATCTTGATGAACCAGTAGATAGTATAGAACCGGATGTTCTTCCAGCATCGGCATCGGTGAACCTTGGTGATCCTTCTGGTCTTAATACCCAGCTCCTCATGAGAATCGCTGAGGAATTATCGTCAATCAGAGCTGAAATAACTGAATTAAAAAAAGGTTTTATAAATCAAAAAAATGATGATCCTGAGCAAAGCCATGGGTTTTTTAGTGAAGAAGAAGACGAGACAATCGCCCTTACCGGTGATGAATTAAACAATATTTTAAATACAGCAGATTTTACTGAAGAAAACGGGACCGATCCGATGGAAACGGAAATGGACGCTTCTGATGTAGAAATTCCATTAATTGATCTTGAAGAACCTGATCTTGAAGAACCAAGCGGTATTGAAGAAGACGCAGAGCTTGATATAGAAGATGAAATTCCAGAAATGATTTCTCTGGATGGTATTATCGGAGACCTGGATATAGACCTGGGTGAAAGTGAAGAAGAATCCATTAGTCCTGATTCGAATATCGAAGATATGGTTTCTGACGATTTCAGTATAGAAATGGAAGAGGAAGAACTTGATATTTCCATTGATGAAGAGTCAGTTATCGAGAGTGAAGAACTGCTGCTCTCTGATGAGGTATTGGATTCTGACGATGATCTTGAGATCGATGATCTTGAAATTAATGATGCCGGCATTGAGGATGATCTTTCTTTAATTCCTGAAGGTTTTGTTGTAGAAGCTGATAATAGATTACCCTTAGCTCTGACTGATATAGCTGACGAAACAGAAGAATTTGAAGATGAATTAATCCTGGAAGATGACATAAACGAAGAACAGTTAGTTCAAGATGAAGCAAAAGAAACTCTAGAGTCTATTAAAGAAACAAGCTCTTTAAACATACCATCCACTTTACATCAGGATTTGAAAACTGTGTTAATCTATATGGATAAACTTCTTGAATCTTTACCTGATGAAAAAATAGAAGAATTCGCCCGATCTGAGTATTTTGATGCCTATAAAAAGCTGTTTAAGGACTTGGGAATTGGGTAATGGGGCTTTTAAGCAAGGCCGAAGGAAAACAGGATTTCTTAAATGATACTTTGAAAAAGTATTTCTCAATGAATTCTTCTGTGGAAGGATTGATTATTGATATTGCTGAAGAAAAAAAAGACAATATATCTGCTATGGTTTCCCATTTCGCCCTTGCTGAAGAATTGCCTTCCGGCCAGTACCTGATATTATTTCCCAGTTATTATGACCGGGATTTGATTGCCCACAGACTTAAAAATAATCTGGGGAATGAAATTTCATTGATCTTTAGCGCCGGGAACTTGGCTGAGGCCCATCAAAAAATCCAGCCCTATTTATAGTATGCAACAGGCCCTGCATTCCCGCTACAATCCTTCCGGAGAGGCTGAGCGGTATCTGGATTCCCTTGATCTGGGACCTGATATTCGTTTTTTTATACTAATCGAACCGGGAATGGGGTACCTGGTTGCACCTTTAAGGTTAAAATTTCCAAAATCAAAAATCATTTCGCTTCATGCCAAAGGAGCACCGGAAAAAGTTTTAAATGAGAATCGTCCCGATGCTTTCTGGCATACAGGGACATCAAAGAGCCTTAGAGACTTCCTGGAACAGGAAATTAATGACACTGAAGCCAGGTTAATCAAGATAATAGAATGGCGTCCGGCAATGGCAATATTCAAAGAAGCTTACCTTTTTTTACTTTCTGAAAGTCTGGAATTCTTAAAACAAGCTGATGCTTCTGCCCGGACATTAAAGCAATTTGGTCAAAAATGGTTTAAGAACTTCTTTAAAAACCTGATTATTTCCACTGAACTTTTTTATCCTATACCTTTTTCCTTTCCAATTATAATAACCGGAGCTGGACCAAGTCTGGAAGAAACAATACCTTTAATCCGTAAAGAAAGAAATAATTTATTATTAATGGGGGTTTCTTCATCAGTTGCCGCATTAAAAGCTGGAGGGCTTGAACCAGATATAATAGTCAGCAGTGACGGCGGTAATTGGGCCCTGCTTCATCTTTACGAATGCATTAGGGGCAAAGAAAAAGCCAAATTCGCTATTACTCTTAATGCTGCCCTGCCTTCTCAATGTAATAATTCTTCTTTCCTCTTAATAAGTGATGGCAGTCTTTGGCAGGAACTGATACTCCGAAGATTGGGGCTGCCCTTTATTGTTTTACCCGAACGGGGAACTGTTTCTGCTGCTGCTCTGGATCTGGCATTTGCATTAACTGACGATATGGTTTTCCTTACCGGTGTTGATCTTTCCCATAAAGACATACAGACCCATGCAAGACCTTATAGTTTTGACCGTATATGGGAAGAAAAAGCCGGACGTTTTTTACCAGCTTATTCTCAAGTCTTTACCCGATCCGGATTAATCCGCACCGGAGGAAGCAATGATATTTATGCTTCATGGTTCAACCGTCAATTAGCAGCGTATCCAAAAAGGCTTTTTTCTTTGGGGGCAAACAATCCGGTATTCCAGGCCCATAAAACGTCAACATTTAATTCAAAAAAAGGAGAAAAAAATAAACCGATATGGAAAACCTTTTCTGTTAATTTTAATAACAATTCAATTAAAGAAGTAATACTATACCTTAATTCTGCTTTAAAAAATCCTCTTTATACTACAAAATTAACAGAAGAATTAAGCCCTCTTATTATACCTGGGAAAACACATGCTTCTAAGGAAGAATTATCAGAAAGCATTCTTTCACTAACCCAGCCATTTTTAAGAACCTATGGATAAAAAGATCAATCTTGAACAGAATCTTCTGGCTCTTTCAAAAAATAATCCTGATTTAAGTTCGCGAATTTCCGGTGTGGAAATAAGGCAAAATAACTATATATTTCAAGAATCCAGATCTACCGATATAGTACCCAGCTGGCTTACTCCTGGCTCATCCCTTCCCCTCCATTCCATGGTAGATCCCCATCGGGAAGCAAAACGCCTGATGGATAGCATAAAGGAGGAAGGTTTTATTATACTCCTGGGCCTTGGCGGAGGATATTATGCTGAAGCGGCATTGGAGCATAAGAAAATCGGCCTGGTTTTAGCATTAGATTTTAATATTTCAAGTATTAAGGAACTATTCTGTTCGAAAGATTATACAAAAATATTATCTGACAATCGTTTTCACCTTATAATTGATGCCGCAGAATATGAGATTGAAAATTTTATACTTAGGTTTTATCAGCCCCTACTTTATGGCGGAATCCAGACTTTACCGCTAAGAGCTAGAATCCAGGGAGATAATGATGCTTTTACTAAGACCCGCTTAACTATTGAGGCTTCTATTAAAAAAGTTTCTGCTGATCTTAGTGTTCAGTCTTATTTTGGAAGCCGTTGGTTTTCAAATATTTTACGGAATTTAAAAAAGGCGGAAAAAAATAATAATATCCTGCCTTCAATAAAAAAAGCGGCTGTTATTGCCGCAGGGCCTTCTTTAAACTTACAAGTTAAAAGCTTACGGGAAAAGAAAAATGATCTTTTTATTATAGCCACTGACACAAGCTTACCTTGTCTGCTCTCAAATGATGTATGTCCGGATGCAGTAGTTTCTATAGATTGCCAGCATATAAGTTATAGCCATTTTATGGGTGGATTACCAAAAGATACCTTATTATTTATTGACTTGGTAAGTCCGCCTTTGATTGCTTCCCAATCAAAAAATATACATTTTTTTTCCGGGAATCACCCTCTTACCACTTATATTTGTAAAACTTGGCGGCCATTTCCAATGGTAGATACATCTGGGGGCAATGTTACTTATACTTCTGTAGCTCTTGCTGAAATTTTGGGAGCTGAGTCTATTGAATTATATGGAGCTGATTTTTCTTATCCCTTGGGACTTTCCTATGCCCGGGGAACTTATATATATACCTGCATTGAATTTATGCAAAAACGCCTGGCATCATTAGAGAGTTATCATTCAGCATTGCTTTATCGCGGACCTTTAACAAAAATCACCAGAGATACAAGCTGGTATTACGAAAGTCAATCTCTAAAATTTTACCGTCAAAAGCTGGAAGAAAAATGCCAGGTATCAGATTTTTCCTTGATCCCTCAAGAAGGCTTGGGAGCGCCAATCATGGTATCAAATATAAACAAGGGAATCAAAGTGTATAAATCAGATTATAGCCCTAAAGCAGCTGCTACATCAGCTGAGAATTTACTTTTACATGTGAAAAATAGTATACAATCACTTCCTCAACCAATGAAGGATTTTAATTATTTACAGCTTTTAACAGATGATGAACGTATTATCTTTAACACTATACTGCCTGTAGCAGCAACTTTGAAGCGCCGCTTCCCATTATTAAATACTAACGATCTTGTGGAAAGGACCAGAGAATACTGTGTTAATGAAATTATACGGGTATTAAGAATTATTGATTAACTCGCTTTCTTCTCCCACGAAATAGCCGCATATCCTACGAATGAACCGGTATTCCTTCCTGATATATCCGCACTTGTTGCGTATTCCAAAAGTACAGGGTTCTTCACTCTCTGTTGATTCAAATACCCCAGTACTCCCAGGACGGCACCGGGGGAGCAGGAAGAATACTCTTCATCAGCCCGGCGAAGGACTTCAGTAGGTTTACCATCCAATACGGCATTAATAAAAGCGGCATCATTGGTATTTCGTACCCAATCCAGGGCAGCCTCCCCATTTCCCATAGGAGTAAAACCATAGCTATCACCATAATGGGTCAAATCAGTAGAACCTAAGACTACTATACTGCGATTTAAGGTTTCTGCAGCTATAGCTATAGCTTTTCCTGCCTCAAAAGAAGAAAGATTTCCAGGGAAACGTAGCCAGAGCAATCTGGCCTTAGGGAAAAAAGAATGGACCATAGGTAAAAGGACTTCGACTGTATTATCCGGGTACTTATCGGCCCGGCCATTTAGTTGCTTTTTTAAAAGGACTCTAAGTTCATCATCTATTTCCATGATACCAAAGGGAGTTCTTACTCCTTCTTCTTCTGCAAAAAGGAAGCTTTGCGGATTATGGCCTCCAATAATTACAACAGTTTCTGCATTTTGCAGTTTAGAAATTGCCCGGGCTGCAATTCTCCCGGAAAAATACCATCCTGCATGAGGAACTATGGCAGCAGGGCAATTTCCAGGGAAGAAGGAGCGAAAAGGCAGAAGGAATTCCTTTATTTCTTCAGGATTCCGGGGGTACCAGCCCGGTGACAGTATTGGCTCTCTGATATTCATTATAAATTCGAACCTCTCCTTAGACGATAATAGTAATAGTATACACATCTCCTTAAGGAAAGACCATGAGCATGACAAGGAAAAAAATCTTCCTTTCTACTATAGTAGCAATAATTTGCATAATCCTTTACATAGCGGCTCTGTGCCTTGGAACAGGACGAGTCATAATAAATACCAATAATAGGGGAATCCTTGCAGAAAAAGAGTTTAATGATACAGTTGACCTTGCGACTACTGCAGCTATTTTAGGTTTTATGAGCCAATCTTATCAGGAAGTAATCCAGGATTCCATCATGGAATCAGAAACTCTCCTAGGTGTAATAATTTCCGGATCCAATGGGGAATTTGGTTTTGAAAGACAGTATGGCAGTGTGATTAATTGGATTGGTAATTCACCGCGGTTCAAAAGCGGATTTGGCATTGCCAGGAATCCTTATTTTAGATCCATCACGATCGAAGGTCAGAGAAATACTACAATCCAAGCAATTTACAGCTTATTTGATTATGACTTTATTGTTTTAGTATTAAAAGATACTTTATTAATTGTTTTAGCTATTGTAGGTTTGGCATTAATTGTATTATTGATAGATATAAAGCTTAAAGCCAGAACGGTTCAGGATTATGAGCCTTCGGTATCATTAACTCCAGCTCAAACTCAAATTTGGGACGAATCAGATCATCCAAAAGGACTATACTCAAAAAGGGGTATTGGCTGGGAATTATACACCAAGGAAAGACTGGAATCTGAACTGCACCGCTGTGCGGCTTCAGAAGAGGATTTGGTTTTTATTGTCATGGAAGCCAGAAAGTCCAGGTTCAGGGAAGAAAGCATTATTAAAATGGCAAATGAAGGGATATCATTCTTTACTGAACGGGATTTAATTTTTGAAAAAGGTGAGCAGGGCATGTCATTTATCATTCCAAGCCTCAACCTGGATCAAGGGCTGGCAAAATCTGAACAATTCTGCAGACATATTCAAAATACTATGACCGACTCGTATGGTGATATGCCGGATATATGCATAGGACTGTCTTCCAGATCAGGAAGATTAGTTGAAGCAGATCGCCTTATGTTTGAAGCCACAGAAGCTCTATCTAAAGCTCTGGAGGAACATGATTCCCCTATAATAGCATTTAAAAGTGATCCGGAAAAATACCGCGAATTTATAAGGCGAACTGGAAGATATTAAAGTCATTATCAGTTGTATCTTCCGGAAAAAATGAAAAACCCCATAACCGTCTGATAGTCCATTCAGATAGGACGAATACAAGATCAGATCCGCCAACTGGAGCACCGGAAACTACTGCCATTCTGCTGCTTTCCAAATCAGGCGAACTTACACGGAATAGACGGACATTACCGTCTCCTAGCTCAAGAACCATACTCCCTTCACTTTCCCAGTTCTCAGTATTAATAAAATTTTCTCCTTGAGTATTTATAAGAATACGAAGCCAGGATTCCGCCCTGGGTACCAAAGCTCCGCTGCTCTCATTAATCCAGCCATTATTCCTGCGGCTTAAAGTAAAGGGACTTTGTTCTGCAAATAAGGGAAAAATATGCACCCTTTGAACCATGGGGGGTGAAATTTCCGGAAAAATTCTTAGATCATACCAGAACCGGCGATCACTTTCTGTGTAGATAGTAAAGATATCTTGGCCGGAACGTATTTCCTTTTGTTCAGCCCTTCGCAGATAGATCTCCCGGCCAGACACATCGTTGAACCCGATTAGGAGATCCAGTAAGGGAAGACCGGCGCCGCCTCTGACAATGATCCTGGACGCCCCTTCTGCCAGGCCAAACCTTTCGGGCGTCGATGTTG
>Ga0099364_10006993_pt1 | contig 16253 bp, 19 predicted proteins | sample TergutTh196P3_FD_73070 | JGI IMG/M metagenome (GOLD analysis project Ga0099364, IMG submission 73070) | Microcerotermes parvus P3 segment gut microbial communities from Pointe-Noire, Republic of the Congo - Th196 P3 | ecosystem: Host-associated > Arthropoda: Insects > Digestive system > Gut ...
CGTATGGATTGGTATTACATTGATTCTTCAAAACCTGAAGGAAAAAGAAGAAACGGGCCTTGGTCGCTTAGGCAGATGCTTGGATTTGCAGAGCAAGGCGCATTCATATCTGAAACACTTGTGTGGAGAGATGGTTTTGAAGGCTGGAAGCCTTGGGGCAAAGTTGAGCCAGAGCTTAAAACGGAGACTCAAGTAGAAACTATAAAGCAGATTATTGAAGAGAAGATTTTGCCGCACATTGCCGTTAGCAAAGCCAATTATGCAAGCTTCTGGGTAAGGCTCGGCGCTTTTATAATTGATTCCGTTGTTTTGCAGTTTATATTCGTTTTGCTAACTCCAATCCACTCATCTTTTGGAATTCTCCCAACCGCCGAAATCACTTCGCAAACAAGCCCGGCAGAGCTTATGCCCACAATGCTGTTTTTGTCTGGGCTTGTGTTTATTTACCATTCTTTCTTTGTGAAAAATTTTTCTGGAACGCTCGGGAAAATCGCTCTTGGCCTTGCGGTTGTGCGCCACGATGGAAAACCCATGACCTGGAGCTGCGCATTTTTGCGTTCTTTTGTGGCATGTTTTTTAAGCTCATTTTTCGCTTTGGGCTTTTTGCTTGCCGCTTTTGACATGGAAAAACGCACTCTGCATGATTTTGCAGCCAACACAAGAGTTTTAAAACTGCAAAAAGCTTAGAGGATATAATTGAAACTATCAATAAACGGCGAATTGTCAGAAACGAATTTTTCAACGCTAGGCGAATGGGCTGCCTCCGAATTTGAAAATTCCGCAAACGGCATTAAAGGCATAGCCATAGCCGTAAACGGCTGCATTGTCCCAAACTCAAAATGGCCCTCCTTCACACTTCAAAACGGCGACAAAATACTAGTTGTGCAAGCCGCTCAGGGAGGATAAATTGAGAATTTACGTTAAAGGAAGTTTATTCCCAGAAATTCAAGTTGGCATTAAGGAAATTTCTCTGGACGACAAGGAAATTCCCAGCATAAGGCTTTACGATACTGGAGGAGCTACGCAAATTGAGCCAGTTCGCTCTGCTTGGCCTAAGCCTGCCGAGGGGCTAACCCAGCGGCAAGCCGCGCAAAAAGGCATTATTACGCCAGAAATGGAATACGTTGCGATTAGAGAAGGCGTGGAGCCAACAGAGGTGCTGAAAGAACTTGCAGAAGGCAGGGCGGTTTTGCCTGCAAACAAAAAGCATCCCGAATGCGAGCCTATGATTATAGGTTCAAAATTTTTGGTGAAAATCAATGCGAATATCGGCAATTCCGCTCTTGGCAGTTCCATAGAAGAAGAAGTTGAAAAAATGTCTTATGCGGTAAAGCTGGGCGCTGATACCGTTATGGATTTGAGCACAGGCAAAAATATCCACGAGACAAGAGAAGCCATTTTGCGAAAAAGCCCCGTTCCCATCGGCACCGTTCCCATTTACCAGGCTTTGGAAAGGGCGGGCGGAAACCCAGACAATTTAACCTGGGAAATTTTCAGAGACACCCTGATTGAGCAAGCCGAGCAAGGCGTTGATTATTTTACCATTCACGCAGGATTGCTGAGGGCATTCATTCCGCTTGCTTTGAAGCGCACAACCGGCATTGTTTCCAGAGGCGGTTCTTTAATGGCCTGCTGGATGCAAACCCACAAAAAAGAAAATTTTTTATATGCGAATTTCAAAGAAATTTGCGAAATTTTGAGAGAATACGATATAGCTATTTCTCTGGGAGACGGGCTGCGGCCAGGTAGCATAGCAGATGCAAACGACGAGGCTCAGTTTGCTGAATTGAAAATTCTTGGCGAACTGACAAAAGTCGCTTGGGATTTGGGCGTTCAAGTTTTGATTGAGGGTCCAGGGCATGTGCCGTTGAATAAAATAAAAGAGAACATGGATTTGCAGCTTGAGCTGTGCCACGGCGCGCCTTTTTACACTTTGGGACCCTTGGTAACCGATATTGCGCCAGGCTACGACCATATAACAAGCGGAATAGGGGCTGCGGTTATCGGGATGATGGGCACCGCTATGCTTTGCTATGTAACTCCCAAAGAGCACTTGGGTTTGCCAAACAAGCAGGATGTTCGCACAGGCGTAATAACCTACAAATTAGCCGCCCACGCCGCAGACATTGCCAAAGGCAATCCGCAGTCTCTTTTGAGGGACAAGGCTCTGAGCCGCGCCCGCTTTGATTTTCGCTGGGAAGACCAGTTTGCCTTGTCTCTGGACCCTGAAACCGCAAGGGAATTTCACAACACTCCGCAAGAAAAGCAATCAAAATTCTGCACAATGTGCGGTCCCGATTTCTGCGCAATGAGAATAACGCAGAGGATTGGCAAACCTAGTTCATAGTATATAACTGTTTGTACGGATTTTTTGCATTTGGTTTCAAAATGTAAAAGCTTTCTTTTAAAAGCTCTTCTGCATCAAAACCAAAATACTGCGAAAATTCATTTAAATATGGAACTATTTCTTTTAAATCATCTTCCGATGCAATTTCTTTTATTACCTGCTTTGGAAGCAAGGGCAGTTCCGCCTTTGTTCTTAGGAATATTTTGCCGCCGTGCATGCCTGTGCCGGTGAAGTTCCCAACCGGAGCATCAGTTGCGCCAATGCCAAGCACAACTATAAGCCCTCCGGCAAGATACTCACCCAAAAAGCTGCCTACTTTGCCGCCAATGATGATAGCGGGCTTTTTTTCCTTGTACTCTTTCATGTGGATACCCGTTCTGTACCCCGCATCTTCTTTTATAAAAATGCTCCCGCCACGCATGGCATAGCCAAGCGCGTCGCCCGCTCTGCCATGAACGATAATTTTGCCTTCGTTCATAGTGTCGCCCACAGCGTCTTGCGCATTGCCGCGCACTTCAATTATTCCGCCGTCCAAGTATGCTCCCAGAGCGTTTCCTGGCGTTCCGTTTATAGTGATGCGGACATTTTTTGCTCCACTTCCGATAAAGCGTTCGCCAAAGCACTCGTCAATTAGTTTGCTCTCCATTATCTGCCTCCCAATTTTAACATTCTGTCTTCTTTAGTAAAAGCCATAAGCCCAGGTTTTTCGCAAATAAGCGCCCAGTCAATGGAATCAAGCGGCGTTCTGTCGCGGATTAGGCTTGTGTAAATCCCTGCTTTTTCTATATCGCCTATAAAGATATAGCCATTCAGTTTGTTATCTGAATAAAACAGCTTTTTATATGTGCCGTTTTTGTTAGACTCATAAACTTCGCCCGTGTAATTCCCAGCGGTAATTATATGCAAGCCCATAAAACCTATCGCATTCATGGGAATAGCCTTGTCAAAAATTTTATTGCCGCCCGCCATGTTCACGCCCGCGCACTCGCCTTGCATATATGCGTTGGGAAGCAATGCCATGATTTTCTGCTGACCGCTTGAAACGTCAATGCTTTCTGTGCAATCGCCCGCAGCGTAAATATCGGGGTTGGAAGTTTCGCACTTTTCGTTTATTGCAATTCCCTTGCCGATTTGCGCAATGCCAGAAAGCAATTCCGTGTTGGGCCTAACGCCCGCTGCTATAACCACAATATCAAAACCATCGGTTGAGCTTACGCTTTTTGAAAGAATAAATTTCACGCCTCTTTCTTCAAAATGTTTTTGCACCAAGGCAGCCCCGCCATCATCCAAAATGCTTGCAAGCACGCGCGGAGCAAGGTCTGCAACGGTAATCGAAGCAACACGGCCTAAAATTCCTTCTGCGCACTTTAAGCCAATAAGCCCTGCACCAATAATAAGAACTTTCTTTTCGGGAGCTAACTGGCTTTGCAATTTTCGAGCGTCATCCAAAGTCATAAATGAATTGCCCGCAATTGGCAGTTCAAAAGCGCGAGAACCTGTGGCTACAAGCAATTTATCGTAAGCAATGCTGTTCCCATCCGAAAGCTCCACCGCTTTTTCGCCTGCGTTTATTTTAACCGCTCTCACTCCGCTTAAAAGCGTAACATCATTGTCTTTGTAAAAACTGTCTGCTCTGTATTTCATTTGCTCGGCATCTACCTTTCCTTTCACAAGATAAGAAATAAGAGGCCGCGAGTAGGTATGATGCGGTTCATCGCTTATTATTGCAATGTTCCCGCTTTTGTCAATTTGGCGAATGCCTTCTACGCATCCAATTCCGGCGGTTGAGTTTCCTATTATAACATATTTCATTTTTTACCTCCGCTCCTCAAAAACAATTGCGTTATTGGGGCACCCTGCAACGCAGGCTGGCTTGTCTGCAGCCGATTTTATGCAAAGCTCGCATTTTTGAACCGCGCCGCTCTCGGATGTTGATATTGCGCCGAAAGGGCAGCATAAAACGCAGGTGTAGCAGCTAACGCATTTATCTTGGTTCACAACTATTACCCCATCTGCAACGCTTAACGCCCCTGTTATGCAGCCTTTAACGCATAACGGCTCTTTGCAATGGCGGCAAGAAACCGCAAAACTAATCCCGTCTTTCTCTTCGATTTTAATTCGAGGATTAATTTTGACTCCCTTTAGCGAACGCGCAATGTCTTTGCCGCTTGTTCCGGCAAATGCGCAGTAATACTCGCAAAGCCTGCATCCCAAACACCACTTTTCATTTACATAAACTCTTTTCATTTCACTCTCCAGCGTGCTTTATTCCCAAAACTTCAAGCTCCTTTGCATTCAATCCAACCCCGCGAAGCATAAGGCGGTTTCCTTTGAGCGTTTCTATGGAATTGATGCCCATTCCGCCCATCATCTCTTTGATTTCGTGTTTCCACGCATTCAGCAGATTAACCAGCCGCTTGTAGCCAATATCGGGATTTAGCCTCTTAGTAAGCTCTGGCACTTGGGTTGCTATTCCCCAATTGCACTTGCCCGTATGGCAGTTTCTGCAAAGATGGCAGCCAAGCGCCAAAAGCGCGCCGGTGCCAATGTAAACCGCATCTGCTCCAAGAGCAATGGCTTTTACTATATCTGCGCTGCTGCGAATGCTGCCCGCCGCTACAACAGACACTCTGTCTCGAATGCCTTCATCGCGAAGCCGTTTATCAACGCTTGCAAGCGCAAGCTCAATTGGAATGCCCACATGGTCGCGCATACGGGTAGGAGCCGCGCCGGTGCCGCCGCGAAAACCATCCAGCACAACAATATCCGCACCGCTTCTTGCGATGCCGCTTGCTATTGCGGCAACATTGTGCACTGCCGCTATTTTCACGCTAACCGGTTTTTTAAAATCGGTCGCCGTTTTGAGCGAATAAACAAGCTGCCTTAAATCTTCTATAGAATAAATATCGTGATGCGGAGCGGGGCTTATTGCATCGCTGCCTTCGGGAATCATTCTTGTTCTTGAAATATCGCCCACAATTTTTGACCCAGGCAAATGCCCGCCTATGCCAGGCTTTGCGCCCTGCCCCATTTTTATTTCTATTGCAGCGCCAGCTTTCAAATAGCCAGGATGAACGCCAAAACGTCCAGAAGCTACCTGAACGATTGTATTTTTGCCATAGCGGTAAAAATCCTCGTGCAACCCGCCTTCGCCCGTGTTGTAAAGAACATCCAGTTCCTCCGCCGCGCGTGCCAAAGATTCATGAGCGTTATAGCTGATAGAGCCGTAACTCATGGCAGAAAACATAATCGGCATGGATAGTTTAAGCTGCGGCGGCAAATTGTTTATAATGTGTCCGCTTTTGTCTCTTTCTATAACTTGCGGTTTTGCCCCTAAGATTACGCGTGTTTCCATCGGTTCCCTCAAAGGGTCAATAGACGGATTTGTAACCTGCGAAGCGTTAATCAAAATTTTGTCAAAATACACAGGGTATGGCTCCGGATTGCCCATGCTAGACAAAAGCACCCCGCCGGTTGAGGCTTGGCGATAAAGCTCATTTATGGTTTTGCCGCTCCAGTTGGCGTTCTCTCGGTAGGTATTGTCGCTTTTTATAATTTTAAGAGCACGTGTTAAGCACAAGGCCACGCAGCGATGGCAGTTCACGCATTTTGCATCGTCTGCAACCATTTTGTCTGCATCTGCTAAATACTCATGCACACCGTTTGCACACTGTTTTTCGCAAACTCTGCAATTTATGCATTTGTCGTAATTTCTTGCGACTTCATAATCTGGATATATGTAATTCACAGCCATTATTGTTCACCTCCGTTAAGCCTAACCACAACAGGGCATCCGCCAGCTGGCGCATACACGCAGTCTAAATCCGGCTCAATAATTCTAATAGCAGCTTCTTCGCTTGCTATATAAACCTTGTCGCCCTTTTCCGCTATTACCATGCTGCGAAGTTTCAGCCGGTCATTCAACGCCATAAGCCCGCCTTCAAAGCCCACTATTATAGAGAAAGGCCCTGTGATAAGCTGCGGAGCGAATATAGTCCGCAACGTTTCGTGATACTCTTGTTTCTTTTTATCCATGTGCCCAATGGTTTCCCAAAACGGAGCGGCAACAACATGGGCTATTTCTTCCATAGAAAGTCCTTTTTTGCGGTTCAGGTAATCTACTATATATGCTATAACCTCTGTGTCTGTTTGCAGGGTGCATGAGTAGCCGTATTGCTCAATTGCTCGCCTGTTGGCATCATAAGAAGATATTTCGCCATTGTGCACAACCGAATAGTCCAGCAATGCAAAAGGGTGCGCTCCGCCCCACCATCCGGGCGTATTCGTTGGATACCGTCCGTGAACTGTAAATGCGTAGCCTTCGTATTCTTCCAATTTGTAAAAACGCCCTACATCTTCGGGATAGCCTACAGCCTTAAACACGCCCATGTTTTTACCGCTAGAAAACACATAAGCCCCTGAAATGCGGGTGTTTACGCGAAACACGCACTTTGCGACAAACTCTCTCTCGTCAAGCCCGCTTGCGGCAAGCTTTGTTGGAAGCGGGGTTACAAAGTAACGCCAAATCAGCGGTTCGTCCGTTATTTCGGGGATTTTGCGGGTTGGGATTTTGGAAAGGTTTATAATGTCAAAATGCCTTTCCAGAAAGTCTTCGCATTCTTTTTTAGAAGATGGCGAGTCGTAAAAGAGATGCAGGGCATAGTAGTCTTTATATTCGGGGTAGATTCCATAAGCGGCAAACCCGCCCCCAAGGCCGTTGCTTCGCTCGTGCATCACGGCGATTGAGCGTATCATCGCTTCGCCGTTCATGCGTTTTCCCGATTTGTCAATAACGCCAGATATAGCGCAACCCGACGGTATTCTTGTTTCACCTTCTTTAAGCATGTGCTTTTCCCCTTTGATTTGCGTGATTTTGCGATATTTGTGGAATTTTGCGGAGTGTGTAGTTTGGCGTAGGCTCATGCGAGAGCCTTAATGTGAGGCTAGTGGAAACATAAATTATATTTCCAGGCATTGATTCCTCATATTTCTAAACATAAGTTACACATATTCCTAAACATGTGAGAAAATATAGAAAATTTCAAGCGGGTTGTCAAGGGGGCAACTCAAAAAACGTTTTTTCTTAAAACCCTATCCTTACAGACATATTAAGCAGACCGTCCATTGGGCGCATTTTGTTTGTTAAAATGTAGTAGAGGGCTATGCTGGCGTTTGAGATGCCTTGTTCCCAGCCCAAGCCGTAGGAGAAAATTGGTTCCCAGCCGTTGAATGGAGGGATGTTTCTGTAAATTCCGTTTTGAGCGAATATATGCAAAGCGGATTTTTCCAAGCCGTGCCACTGAAAATCCATTTCAGAAACGCCGTAGGCTCTTGTTCTTAGGCTGCGCGGCGGAATGCCTATAAAGTCGTTGCGGCCTCCTATAAAAAACAGGTTTTCTCTTGCATAATTTTTGGGCGGGAACATTCCGAAACCCTTTGAAGCCAGCAGCAATGTCCAATTTTCTGATAAAGGCTGGTAATATTGGCCGTCCATGCCCATTGCGACAAACTCTGAAAATTCAGCGGATATTTCTGCAAACATGCCTTTGAACGGAAGCGGAATTTTGTCTCTGCTATCGTAGCCAAGCGAGAGTAAAGAAAATAATTGAGAATTTTTATATCCGCCTCCTACCGAGTATTGCCATTCCCAGCCAAGTTTTTGAATATATTTCAAATTCGCATTTCTTTGCCTAGTTGAATCGTATTCCAAAAATTCGCCGTAGAGCCTTAGCGAGCCGTTTAGCCCCAGTATAAAAGGCTCTTTGTAAAACATTTCCGCTCGGCGATAGTTTTTTGAATTTTCGCCGCCAAACGAAAAATCTCTGGCAGTGCCAGCAATGTTCATAAGCTGCACCATAGCAAGCCAATTGTAATCCCCTCTTTCTCCATCGTAGGCAACGGAGGCCTCTGCAAAATTCGCCGTTGCATCAGACAAATCAAAAGCCGGAACAATGCGGTTTCTATTAGCTATGCGATAAAGCTTTGCATCGCCGTTTTTCGCAAAATACCCAATCCTAAGCAACGAACTTTCCGCACGAGGAATCTGCGAAAGCACAACCAACTCCCCCGCTTCTATCTGCGCCAACTTTGCAAACACAGCCGAGTCTGTTTTCCCTTTTTTATGCTGAACAGCGCTATTCCAAACCCAGGCTTCTTTAGAGTATAGTTCACGATGAGTACTGGCGTAGTTGAGAGTTGAGAGTTGAGAGTTGAGAGTTATAAACCAAAATACAATGCTTTTTAAGCTAAATATGAATACTCGTTTAAAGTCACTCTCAACTCTCAACTCTCAACTCTCAACTTTAAACTCTCAACTATATTTCAGCAAACTTTGCGCTTTTTCTTTAATCAATTTGTGGATGCGGGCTTGGGCTTCTTCGCCTCGTTCGGTATCTTTTACGCTTACAAGGGGCAGCATTAGCGGGCTGTTGAAGAACGTGCCTAAGGGGATGGGGTTTTTTCGGCAGAATACGGCTTCTACGTAGTCTCTGGCTTCGTCTTGAAGCTGGTCGCATTTTTCAAATTCTTGGTTTTGAAAAGCGTTGTAGAGGTCAACAAAGATTTTTGAGGCTTCCGGGATGTTTGCGCTTGCGCTGATTAAGCCTGTGCCGCCATGCTCAAGCATGTCTATGAATGAGCCGTCTTCGCCGGAAAGCGTGGCAAAATCAAGGTTTTTGGTTTGCTCAATTATTAGCTTTGTGTCTTCGCAGTGTTTTTCGCCAATGCGAAAATCAACGGCTTGCTTTAAACCTATTATGTTTTTGTCTTCTGCTAGTTTTATTATGGTGCTTGGGTGCATGTAGTTCGCTGTGCGGCCAGGCACATTGTAGAGAACAATTTTTGCGCCTGTTTCGCTGCTCAAAGCTTTGAAGTGAGCGTAAATGCCTTCTTGCGGAGGAGCGTTGTAATAGCCTGTTACGCAGAGCATGGGAACTTCCGCTATTTTCTGAATTGTTTTTATAATTTCAATGGATTCTCTTGTGCTGTTGGAACCGGCTCCCGCTATAACAGGCACTCTTCCATCTACATAGTCAAGCGTGAATTTTATAAAATCCAAATGCTGCTGATGGCTAAGCGTGGAGCTTTGCCCGGTTGTTCCCACTGGAACAAGCCCATGAACTCCTGCGCCTATAAGGTCGTCAATCATTTGTTTTGCTTTTTCGTAATCAATGGAATTGTACAAACAGCGAGGGTCATCGCTTTTCAAAGGCGTAAAAAGCGCAGGAAAAACCCCGCGCAACTGAGAAGAAGAGGTGATTTGCATGGAAGGTAATATAGTAATCTCACTTCACATCCATTTCGTCAATAAACTTCTTAATTTCGGCGCGGATTTGGCCTATTATTTTTAAAGTTTTCCGTATAAGGCCTGGGATTTGCTTTGCGTCAACAAAAATGAGCATTATAACCAGAATTAAAAGAATTTCTGAAAAACCTATGCCGCTTGTCATTTTTTCCTCGCAAAAAAAGAAATTAATATGCTAAACGCATAAAGCACCAGCAAAGGCGTGCCTAGCAATAACTGAGAAAAAATATCTGGAGGAGTAAGGATTGCCGCAACTATGAATATGAGCACTATTGCATAGCGAAAATAGCGAATTAAAAATTTGTGGTCTATCAAGCCAATTTTTGAAAGCACAAAAACAATTACAGGCAGCTGAAAAGCTATGCCAAACGATAAAGCAATTTTAACAAGAAAACCCAAATACTCATCAACTCTGAAAAAAGGGTCAAGACCCCCAGCGGCAAACTCAGTCAAAAATTGCAGCACAAACGGCAAAGTATAAGAACTGAAAACAACGCCAGCAAGAAAGCAAATAGTAGAAGCAATCGCAGTAGGGAGCACCAAAATTTTTTCCTTTTTGTAAAGGGCAGGCGAAATAAAACCCCAAATTTGCTGGAATACAATGGGCGAAGCTAGTATCAAACCGCATATAAGGGCAATTTTAACGCTTAGCATTACCGTTTCTGCCGGAGCCGTGTAAATTATATGCACAGACTGACTTTCGCATAATTTCAAAGTATGCTCCACAATTGCATCAAAAATTTCTTTCCAATAAACACCGCATGGAATTGCGCAGGCAATAACCGCGCAAATGCAGCGAATCAGCACAGAACGCAGTTCTCTGATATGAGCTATGAGCGGCATCTCTTTGCCGCTGCTATTGTCTTCACTGGCTATTTTTGTCATCTATGGAAGTTTCTTTGTCAACTTCGCTCGCAGATTTAGCGGTATCGTCCAATTCTTTGGAAGCCTTTCTGAATTCCTTAAGCCCAGACCCCAAACCTTTTGCCAATTCGGGAATTTTCTTTGCCCCAAACAATACCAGCACAATGAGCAGTATCAACAGCAGCTCAGGCACACCTATTGGTCCCATATTTGTTCCTCCGTTTGAAAGGGCCTTTGGGGAATATAGTAAATGATTAAGTCAAACTTAATGCTCTGGAACATGGAACAAGCGACATGTGGAGCTACATTGGCTGGGACATGGGACATGATTATTTAAAAATCATGTCCCAAATAACGTAGATTTGCACATCGCTTGTCCCATGTTCCTTGTCCCAAGCTAATAAATCGGCGTTCTATAGTAAATCAACGCTTCACCTTCCCCGTCCATCCGAGTTTTTCTCTCAAGGCTTGGACAAAGCCAGAATCTTTGGTTATGTGGGCAAAACGGGTGGCATAGCGGCTGCGGCTAATTCTAAGCTCGGATTTTTCGCTTAGCTCCTCGGAGAAATGACCGTCAAAAACCATTTCTGCCGTGCTGCCTGGGAGGCATTTGATTTTGCAAACAGAAGAAGACGGGATAATTACGGGCCTCACTGAAAGGCTCATTGGATTTACGGGATTTAAAACAAAGGCTTCTGCTGAGGGATATATTATGGGGCCGCCTGCCGCTAGGTTGTAAGCAGTGGAACCTGTGGGCGTGGCAAGCATAAGGCCGTCTGCCCAATACTCGGTTAAAAATTTATCGTTGATTTTTGCTTCCAAATTAACCATTTTTTCTGGAGCATGGGCGTGCAGGTAAATTTCGTTTAAAACGGTGCGGCTCAAAACTTTTTTATTCTTCAAATAAACCGAACAGTCAAGCATAATGCGGTCTTGAGTGTGGAAAGCTCCGCTGGAAAGAGCATCTAAAACCTCAGATATCTCTTCTATTTTGTATTCTGCCAAAAAACCAACGCGTCCAGCGTTTATGCCAACTATGGGAATTTGCCTTCCGCAGGCTATATGCGCCGCAGAAAGCACCGTTCCATCGCCCCCAACCGCAACCAGCACATCGCATTTTTTTAAAAAAGAATCAGCATAAACTATTTTTTCACGCCGATTTTTGCCCCAACGTTCTATAGCGTCCAACGCCTCCAATAATTTAGGATTTTGTTCTTTGCGCGCAACTATGCCTATTCTCAATTCTCAATTCTCCATTCTCAATTAAGCAATGCGTTTGGCCACGTATCCTCAACACATTCTATTCCTTTGATTTCTTGTTTTCCTTTTGATTTTTGGTTTAAAACATGCAAAGCGAGGCCTAATGCTGGGATGTTTTTGCTGTCGAAGATGTCGCCTTCTATTTCGCTTTTGCCACGCAAAATCAAGCCGTCTTCGTAAAGGCCAGATTCTATGTTTGCGGATTTGAGGTTTTCGTAAAGGGCAGAGAGAACGGGTTTGCAAAAATCCGCTGCCCAAAGCGGCAATTTAAAAATTGTTTCGCCCTCGGCAAAACAGGCTAGCACAGCAAGCATTGGAATTTCGTCAAGGCAGGTGCTCAAAACATCTGCGCCAAAACGTTTGCCTATTAGCGATTTTGCGGTTTTCACTCTTAAATCGCCCCAAACGTCGTTTCCTCTTTCTTGGCGAGAAGCAATTTCAATTTCTGCGCCAAGCCTTCTGAGTGCTCCAAAAATTCCCGCTCGGCTTGAATCCAAGCTAACAGCCTTTATTGTTATGTCTGAATCTGGAATAAGAGAAGCTGCCAAAGCCAAAAAAGCAGCTTGCGTTACATCGCCCGCTATGAACCTGTCTCTCGCTAAAAGATTTGGCACAGGAGGAATGCGGCAAATCCATTTTCTTTCGTTTTTTATTCCCTGCATTCTTGCCATGCGTCTGGCAAGCTCATCGCTCTCATCATAGCCTTCTTCAAGTCTCCATTCCATTTCTGCGCCAAGCGTTGCCAATTCCCGAATCAAGGAATTTTTTACCGAGATTTTTTCTTCGCAATAAAAAGGAACCCCGCTTAGCAAGCTTTCTATTATTTTTTTATTTCTTTTTTGATGAGGCAAATCACCGCCAACCCATTCCAAATTCAAATTCTTTTCGCATTTAAAATTCACGCCCGCAATTTCCCATTGCTTTTCGCTAACATTTACGCTTGCTCCAAGCTCCCTTAAATAATCTGCAAAAGCGGCAAATTCCGGCGCAGCCTTAACTCCATGCAAAACCGAGCTGCCATTGGCAAGAGCCGCTAAAAATGCGCAATTGAAAAACGCCTCTTTTTCCGTATAGAGTTCAAAATCGCCTTTTATTCCAACAAGCATCTTTTTAACCTCCAATCAGAACAGTTGGAAAGCCGCTTGCAATAACTCCGCCATGAATTGTGGAATCTCCTATTCGAGCTGCAGGCTTTTTATTTATTAGCACGGATTTTGAGCCTTTTGCAATGGTATCTGGCGGACCAACGCAAAAACATGAGCTGCCAACGGTGGCGGCAGGCATTTTGCCTATAAGAACATTGGGCGAACCGCTTGTTACCGGCCCTCCAACATGAGGAACGGGCGGCGTCCCGGGCGTTTGCATGGGGCAAGTGTGCATATCTGAAACTCTAGCGGCTAACGGCACGTATCCCTCGCTCTTCTAAAATTTCTATTGCCTTGACAGCATCGCTTTCTGCTTTGAAAGCCAAAAGCAGAGTTCCGCCTATGCCTTCGCGAACTTTCATTAATTCAATATCTCTTATGTTTACATTTTTTTCTGCAAGAGGATTTAATGCTCCTAAAATTGAGCCTGGCTCGTCTGGAATGTGAGCTACAATTTCGTGAAGCGGATAGGCGTAATTCTTTCCTGTTTCCAAGTGATTTCTTGTTTGGTTGCCAAGCGAAAAATTATTTTCAAGCTTTGCCAGTTGCTCGGCTTCAAGTTCAAGTTTCATTTCTTGAGCTTTTTTTGCGTAAGTTTCAAGCGCTTTCGCTATATTTTTTTTGTTTGTTTCCAAAATGTCTTTCCACATTCCCCAAGACGAACCTGCAATGCGGGTCATATCTCTAAAGCCTCGCCCCGCAAGGTGCAAATGATTTTTTGCCAAAGGAGAAATGCCTGCCGCTATTGAAGTGCTGAGAATCTGCGGAGCATGGCTAAGCCACGCCATTGCAAAGTCGTGATCGCTCGGCGAAATTTGCACAGGACGGCTGTCTAAAAAATCTAAAATCTCTTTTAGAGGCTCTGGCAATTCCGTTAAGTTTTTCGGCAAACAGTAAAGCCAATAGGCGTTTTCAAAAATAGACGGATCGCTATGCTCAACGCCACGCTTTTCAGAACCAGCCATGGGATGCCCGCCAACAAAAACAAATGGCTTTGGCAAAGCAAAACCGCTTTCGCAAATTTCCCCTTTTGTGCTGCCAATATCACTGACAATAACCGTATCGCTGAGCAACCCTGCATTCTTTTTCAAAACTTCAATTGTTGACAAAATATGTTTTATAGGGCTGCACAATAAAATCAAATCTGAATTAGGCAGCCAGTTTTGAACATCATCGTATTCAAAAAACTCATCCGCCATTGAAAGTTCTTTAGCCTTTTGCAAAGTCTCCTTGGAACTTACCGCGCGAATAGCAATCTGCAAGCCAGCCTGCTTAATTGCCGCCGCCACCGACCCTGCCAATAAACCAAAACCAACTAGCGTAATTGTCAATTGCCAATTCTCTCCATTCTAACCGATTCGTCTATTATCTTTCTAAAAATATCAATCAAAAATTCGTTGCTCATTGGACCAGGGTTTTTTTGCGCTATTCTGCTCAAAATTTCTTCTTCTCTTTTGATGTCTGTTACAGGCAATTTTTTTTCGTGTTTTATTTTTCCAATTTCAAGCACATGCTCAGCGCGCTCGTTTAAAAGCGCAATCAATTTATCTTCTATTAAATCCAGCTTTTGTCTTAGAGACTCTATTTCTGGGGTCATAAACAACCTTAAATTTCAAAATCTGTTACTGCTCTGGATTCTACAACGCTGCGCACCCACTCTACCAATTGCACATGAGCCGGATGTTTCTGGTAGGCTTCCAAATCTTCTTTTGTTTTGAAAGCAGAGTACAAGCCTATATCATAAGCTGCATCAGAAGATTCAAAATTAACGCCGGCTTCTATTGCCGCAATGCTGGGGACCACGCCTTTCAAAGCATTTAATCTCTGCGCCATAATTTCCGCATTTTCCTTTCCGGTGCGATTGTCCGCAACAGGCTTCATTTTCCAAAGAACTAAGTGTATTATCATGGTGGTAAATTTAGAAAACTCTTGCTCCAAACAACGCTGTTCCCACTCTTACCATTGTTGCGCCTTCTGATATTGCCACTTCAAGGTCGTTGGTCATGCCCATTGAGAGTTCGGTGAAGTTTGAGAATTTTGCCGATGAGTTGAAAAGCTTGTTTCGCAGGTTTCTTAAAAAAGCAAAGCAGGCTCGGGAGTCTTCGGGATTGCCTGTGTTTTTTCCTATGGTCATCAAGCCTTTGTAAACAAGTCTTTCTGGCTCTGGCAAGTTGTTTAAAAAATCAAAAGCCTCTGCCATGGAAAGGCCGCTTTTGGTGGCTTCTTCCGAAGCATTCACCTGAAAAAGAATCTCCAAATTTTTGTTTGCTTCTTTGCACAAGGCTTCCAGTTTCTGCACGCTTTCCAAATCTGCAATGGTGTCTATTGCCTGCGCTGCCAGCACCGCCTTGCGCAATTTATTTTTTTGCACAGGCCCGATTATTCTGCAAACAATGCCTTCTCTCTGCGGCAAAAATTTTTCCAAAGCCTCTTGCACTCTATTTTCGCCAAAATCCCTTGCCCCTGCGGCTATGGCGCTTTCCACCGCAGAAACCGGCTGCGTTTTGCTAACCCAAACAAGGCGAACATCAGAAGAGCTTCTGCCACAGGCTTTGCAAGCCTTTTCTATGCGAGCAAGAATTTTTTGTTTATTCTTTTCCAAATCTAAAATCCCAAAAACGCTTGTATTCAACTGCCAGCAAAATTCGCTCCTTGATGGAATCGTTAAAGTTGCTATCGCTGCTGTTGCGAGTAAAGAAGCCGGGGGTGATGGAAAAGTAAGAACGGTCGCTGTCAAATCTCCATAGAGGGCCTGTTGATATAATATAATAGGAAAGAGGTTCCTTGTCGTAAGGTTTAAATGGGGAATAAAATTGAAATTGTTTGCCAGAAAACATAGCCGAAAACCCTGTGCTCCACGAAAAATTCCTGCCAAAATTATAAACAAACAAAAGTTCTTCAGAAACCACATAATCTCTGCCGTAAAGCGGGATACCGCGCATATAGTCAAAACTCTTTTCATCATAATCTGAACTTATATCTATTAGCGTAAAGCCAACCAAGAAAGTAAAAGTGAACTTTGATGAAATATATCTTCCAAGCAGCTGCGTGCTAAAGCTCTGTATTTGCGCATAAGTTGAACTATTATAAAAGTTATCAAAAATATACCCTGCATCCCAAGTTTCGTCTATAGAAGGCTGTTCATTGGGCTTCATGGGCATTTCAACATCGCTCCAGAACAAATTCTCATTTGAATAAACAAAACGAAGTTCCAAAACAGCAAAAGGCGGTGGCAAAGGCGCAAAACCCAAGCCAAGTCTCACAGCTCCATAAAAAGGAGAAAGCTCCGTGCCAGCAAAAAATCTCATGTAATTTGTTTTATTTGGCTGCCAAA
>Ga0099364_10006994_pt1 | contig 16250 bp, 17 predicted proteins | sample TergutTh196P3_FD_73070 | JGI IMG/M metagenome (GOLD analysis project Ga0099364, IMG submission 73070) | Microcerotermes parvus P3 segment gut microbial communities from Pointe-Noire, Republic of the Congo - Th196 P3 | ecosystem: Host-associated > Arthropoda: Insects > Digestive system > Gut ...
TCTCGATACCCCAATCGCGGGTTATCGCTTCAAGCTCAGATTTTTGGGATTCCGTCAGATGAACCGAGACGGCGGCTTTTCCTTGTTTCCCGCACTCGCTTTTTTCCCGCAAAACAACACCTCCTTTTGCCGGGGCATTTTATAACTTCAAGCGGCGTCTGTATCAAAAAATGAACGCACAGTGTATTTACTCGTCACAAAGTTACTTTAATGGGCCTGGAAATGACCAAGTAGACCTTGTGTTCAGAAAAGGCGCTTAAAACTCAGTTGATGAGCATGGAGTTCATTTTGCGGCGACAAACACTGGATTCGCGTCTAATATCCTCCCCAAGATTTTTAAGGAGGCCATTATGAACACGGAAACTACCTTCGCGGCAGCGACTGACCGGCAGCAGGAAGCCGGAGAGGAAAGACAGAGGCGTAATCTGGAAAAACTCCGTAACGAACTGGGGAGCGTCATATGTTCCGCGCTGGACGACAGCGGCGTTATCGAGATCATGGTCAACCCGGACGGCAAAATCTGGCTTGACCGCGCCGGTTCGGGAATGGAGTACACAAGGTCGAGAATCTCACCAAACCGCCTCATGGCCGCTCTCGGAACAATCGCGGCAATGCTGGACACGAAAATCAACGCGCTTTCGCCCATTCTTGAGGGAGAACTGCCCCTAGACGGTTCACGTGTCGAGGGAACCATCCCCCCCATTTCCAAAGGCCCCGGCCTTGCCATCCGCAAACACTCCTCGGCGGTATTTCCTCTCAACCGCTACATCGAGGAAGAAAGAATCCTGCCTGAGCACGGGGCGTATCTCAAAAAAGCCGTCGAAAACAGGAAAAACATACTGGTCGCCGGAGGAACCGGCTCAGGAAAGACGACTTTCGTCAACGCCCTGCTCGACGTGCTGAATGAACTGAACCCATCGGATCGGCTAATCGTTCTGGAGGACACGGTGGAGCTGCAATACAACCTGGAGAACGTTTACTCGCTGCGCACGGACGGGAAAAGCGGAGTTTCCATGCAAAGCCTCGTAAAAGTGTCGCTGCGTCTCAGGCCTGATCGGATTGTCGTCGGGGAGGTGCGCGGAGGCGAGGCGCTGGATTTGCTAAAAAGCTGGAACACCGGACATCCGGGCGGAATCTCGACGCTTCACGCCAACAGCGCGGAAAGCGCGCTTATCCGGCTGGAGCAGCTCGTATCGGAGGCGAGCGTAAGCCCAATGAAAGAACTCATCGGCGAGGCCGTCGATGTAGTGGTTTTCCTGAAACGGCAGGCAAGAAAAGGGTCTAAGACCCACGGGCCTGTCGTCACGGAAATTCTCGAAGTAAAGGGGGTGGACGTCAAAAGCGGCGTCTATAAGTGCGAATTTCACTAGCGGCGCAGGAGCAGGAGCAGGCAGAGACGAATCACACACGAAAAAAAGGAGGCGGAGAAGTATGAAGGCAATAGGTTTTGAAACGCTTGAATTTCGAGGCGAGAGGCGGAGAAGGTTAGCACTGGCTTTTCTTATCACCTTCACCCTGCTCGCCGCATGGGTAAACATCGCGGCGGCAACGGGCGCTGGTACGTCGATAGGGGCGCTGCCCTGGGAGAAAACTCTCTCGGGCATAGCGTATTCACTCACCGGCCCCGTGGCGTTGGCATTGTCGCTTGTCATGGTAGTTGTCGGTATCGGCGTCCTGATGTTCGGCGGCGACATGGCGGGCTGGGCGCGTTGGGTGGCGTTCGCGGCGCTGGCCGCCGGAACGCTCGGAGGCGCGACAAACCTTGTCGCTATATTGGGCGTCACGGGCGCGCTTATCTGAGCGCGCCCTTCCGGTTTTTTGTTTTTATCATGGACGACCTGAAGAAGATTCCCGTTCATAGGAGTTTAACGCGCCAGCAGCTCCTGGCCGGCTGCGACCGGGAGCTGTTTCTGCTTTTGGTGATGTTCTGCGGGCTTTTGCTCATGTCAGGCGTCACCCGGATGTACTGGAGAAACATCATCCTCGGAATAGCCCTGTGGCTTACCTGCATACCGATTCTGGCTAAATTGGCGGTCTACGACCCGCATTTCAAAGGCATAGTCGTCCGCTCAATCAGGTACACGCAGATATTCCTGCCGGCGGCGGGCAAAACAGGTATACACGTCAGACCTATATCACACCAGGGTCGCGGACCCTGGACCCGTTAAAAAAACAAGAGCGGAGGTTAAACACTTGTCTAACGGAGCTGTATCAAAAGGCGAGCGAGGGTTTTCAGATTATCTTGTTTATTCCCACATGGCCGCTCCAGGCATAGCTGCGATGAAAAACGGCTCGTACATGATCGGCTGGCTGTACGAAGGCCCGGATCTCGAAAGCGCCACGGCGGAGGAAATAGAACACCTGCACGCTATGACGAACAACGCGCTCAAACGGTTCGGCAACGGCTGGATGATCCACTTCGAGAGCGTAAGGAAACCCGCGGACGCATACCCGACGAACCATTTCACGGAACCGGTAAACCGCCTTATCGACCTCGAACGAAGCTGTCAGCACAAAGCCGAAGGCGCTCATTTCGAGACGCTTCATTTCATGTTCTTTACGTACCTGCCGCCCGCCATAGAAAAAAGCGGCCTGTACAGAAAGGTTTTGGAGTTCGTTTCGGAAGGACGCCGGGAAATAGCCGACGACGACAAAATCATCGAGTACATGGAAAACGTCATCGCCGACATCATGGACATAATGGGGCAAAGCGTGAAAATGAAGCGCCTGGGCTTCATTCCTGAAATAACCGAAAACGCTTACGACAATTTTAGCAACAGCTACAGCGGGTACGACGAGCTTCTTACCGTGCTTAACTACCTCGTCAACGGACGCTGGCACCCTATCAAAACGACGGCAGCAAACACCGCCTACATTGACATTCTCATGGCAAGGGACGTTTTCCTCGGCACTCCCATGACGCTGGACAGAAAGGCCCTCGGGATAATTTCGGTCATTGACTATCCGCTGGAGACGTATCCGGGGATACTGCGCCAACTGGCGATGCTGCCATATGAGATTCGCTGGTCGAACCGCTACATTTTTTCGGATTTTCGGAAAGCCCAGTCGATACTGGACTCCATGAGAAAGAAATGGGTGCAGAAGGTTCGCGGTTTCGTGGCTCAGATCATGCAGAACGAACGAGCGCCGGTGAATCAGGACGCGGCGCATATGGTGAGCGACGTTGACAACGCCGCCGAGGAGCTGACCGCCGGGTGGGTCGGTTACGGGAAACACACGAGCGTGGTCGTCGCGCGCGCCGATACGCCGGAAGCGGCGGAGCACATTGCGCGAGAGGTGGTGAAAGTTTTCGAGCGCGGCGGCTTTCCGGCGCGAATCGAGAGTATCAACGCCGCGGAGGCTTTTTTAGGCAGCTTGCCGGGACATGGACATGAAAACGTGAGAAAGGCGCTAATCAACACCCTCAACCTGGCTCATATCATTCCGCTTACGAACGAGTGGACGGGAGTACCGTTCAATCCGTCACCGGAAATAGCGAAACATTACGCGGCGGAGGGAATTGACACCCCGCCCCCGCCGCTGTTGCAGGCCACGAGTATCGGCAGCACCCCGTTCCGGCTTAACATCCACGTTTCAGACCTGGGGCACACTATCGTGTTGGGGCCTTCGGGTTCGGGCAAATCCACGCTGCTGGCTCTTATCGTGTCGCAGTTCGAGCGGTACAGGAACGCCCAAATATTTTGTTTCGACAAGGGCTACTCCCTGTATCCGCTGTGCGCGGCGCTTGAAGACAGCGTGCATTACGACCTCGGAAGCGACGGGAGCAATTTGTCTTTGTGCCCGCTGGCGGAGATAGACAGCGTGGCGGAACAGGGAGCGGCGGCGGAGTGGCTGGAGTCCATGCTCATCCTTCAAGGCGGGGAAATGACTCCCTCGCGCCGAGCCGCCGTAAGCAGCGCCCTGAAAATCCTGGCGTCATCCACCGGAAGCCGCGAAACTCAAAAGGGTACAGGGATAACTCCGGGACGAACCATCACGGATTTTCTGACGACGCTGCAGGCCGAGTAACTGAGGCAGATATTCGATTATTACTCCCTGGGACACGCCGGAGAAATGCTGGACGGAAAGGACAACAGCATCAGATACGCGAAGACGACCGTGTTTGAGCTGGAGCACCTTTTCAACATGGACAAAAAGGTTGTCGTGCCGGTGTTTGTGTACATCTTCAAGCAGATAGAGAAGCGGATACTGGCCTTCAAAGGCAGCGGCAGCAGCAGCGGACGCCCGTCCCTCATCGTCATCGACGAGGCTTGGCTGGCTCTCAGCAACCCGATATTCGCCTCAAAAATCAAGGAATGGCTGAAGGTGCTGAGGAAAAACAACTGCGCGGTCATACTGGCCACCCAGAGCCTGAACGATATCGTTAACTCCCCGATCATGGACGCCGTGCTGGATTCGTGCGAAACGCGAATCCTTCTGCCTAACCCAAACGCCCTCTCTGACAGCATGAAATCACTGTACATAAAACATCTTGCTCTTTCCGAACGTCAGGTGAACATTATCGCTCACGCGGAGAAAAAACGGGAGTATTACTACGCCTGCGAAACAACGCACTGCCACAGGCTGTTCAGTCTGGCCCTCGGGCCGGTTGCGCTTGCCTTCACCGGAGCCGGCGGCAAAGAAGACTTGACGGAAATTCGGAAACTTGTCGATGAACACGGAAAAATCTGGCCGGAGAAATGGCTGGAACGGCGGGGGGTAAAGGATTGGGCGGCAATATGGCGGAAGTTTCACGAAGAGGAGGCGGCTTATGAAAATGAAAAAGTTTAAGTTTTTAGTTGTTCCGGCAGTTTTGGCGTGTTTCATCTCCGGCCTGCTGGTGAAGGACGTAAATGCCGGAGGCGGCATTACGGGCGGCGCTACGGAGTTCACTCAGATCGCCAATAACCTGGAGCTGATGGCTCAGGTTTCGCAGATGGAAAAATCGCTGCACCACGAAATCCAGATGCTGCTCGACAACATAACCATGATTACCAACCAGATTACCATGATAACCGACATGGCGCAGAATACCCTGGCTCTGCCACAGCGCCTTATCGGCAGCGTCACGGGCGCGATTCAGAACGTAATGAACGCCTACAACAGAGCGCAGGGCATCCTCGCCAGGCTTTCCAACATCGACGAGCAATTTTACGAGAGTTTCTATTCGGCGTTGGAATCAGGTCAAGCAGGCGCGGCGTCGGGGTGGGTCAGGAACTATGCCGAGGAATATTTCAAGCTGTCGGAGACGCTGGAGCGGGAGGCGAAGAAAACAATCGAAAGCCTGAAGGTAAGCGCCGGCGACATCACGGATTCGTCGAAACTTCTCGAAGAGCTTTCCTCGAACGCTAGTTCCGCGGCAGGGCGCAACGCCATTCTCCAGGCGGGGAATGAAATTCTTGGCTTCATGGGCGGCGAGCTGGTCAAGGTACGCACTCTGCTGGTCGAGCAGACCAAGACTTACCTTGACTACGCGGAACGTCAACGCTCAAAAGAAGACGCCGCGGCTGACATATGGAGGCAAGACTTGGAAAAATGGAGTAGTCCTTCGCATAGTCCGGTGGAATGGGAATGGTGATGAAAACGGAAACGTTATGGGGCGTTGCCCCAAGCCCCATAAGGGGTCGCGGACCCCTTAACCCCATTTGGAAGATGCTTGTATTGGGGTTGATTTTTATCTCTATTTTCGTGTTTTTTGTTGGTGGGGCTCAGGCGGGCGAGGAGGTTGCGGCGTTTACCGACTCCATGCTGCAAAATTTTCAGGAAAGGTTTGCAGCTTACGAAGACAGGATATGGCAGGCCGCGTTATCCCTTTTCGGGCTTCTCTTTCTTTGCCAGTTCACCTGGTCGGTGGCGCAGCTTTGCCTCCACGAGTCTTTTACTTTCGCGGGCGTTATCACCGTCGTTATCCGGCAGGTCATGACGGGGATGTTTTTTTACTGGCTGTTGTTCGACCGGAGCATTTTGCGCGGAATAGTCGGCTCGTTTTCGCAACTGGCGCAATCCGGTTTGAGGCTCTCAGATTTGATATTCCTGATGGAGAGCGCCGTTCTTAACATCATGACAGCGGTAGGCAAATCTTCAGGCGTAATCGAGGGAATCGCGCTCTTTTTCACCGGCCTCGCCGCTTCCGTGGTCATGTCCTTTGCCCTTACCACAGCAATAGCGTACATGGCCGTCGTCATGCTCGAAAATTACATCGTCGCTTCCCTCGGCCTCATCCTCATGGGGTTCGGCGGCTCGGAGTACACCCGAAATTACGCGCTTTCCTACATACGGACGCTGGTACACATCGGGATAAAGCTGTTTTTGTCCACAATTATCGTCCAGATCGGGGTAATGGCCTTCACCCGGGCGACGATGGGACTAAACAGCATGGACACGGAATCAATATCCCAGGCTTGTATGCGCCTCATCGCACAGTCGTTCTTTTTCCTCGCCATCGTGAAGGTCATCCCGGAAATAGCGAATTCGCTTGTCAGCGGAACTTCCACTACCGGAGCGCATACGGTGTCGGCAGTCCGCGGCGCAGGCATAGCGGCGGGAATGGCGGCGGGCGGTTTGGTCATGGGCGCGTACAACGCGCCAAGCAAAGCAGCGGATTCGTTTCAACGCGGCAAACAATCCGTGGAAAGAGCCGCCAATGCTTACAGCTCCAAGTACGAGGCGTCAAGGTCGAAAGGGCATGGCTCATTTGCCGCCGGCGTTTCCGCGTTGGGGGGAATGGCTTGGGAAGCGTACCGGGAAGGCAGGAGCCAGGCAGCGAGTACCGGTTCGCAAAGCGTTTGGCGGAACATGGTTTCAGCTTCAACTTCGGAAATGCCGCCGGAAACACAGCCGGCAGGGCAGCCTTTAACTCAGAATCAGCCGCGGGATGCCAATTTCGGCAATTCGTAGGCGGAAAGGAGAACAGAAGTGGCGGACACAAAACAATCCCCAAATATCACGGAATCCTCCGCGGCTTTGAGAGAGCTTTACGATCCGGAGAACCCGTATGCCCTTGGGCGGCGGGAGTATGACGACCGGTACGAGCGGCTGGCGAAGAACGCGGCTTCGTGGCGGAGGATAGCTTTTCTCATGCTGGCGCTTCTTTGCGTTTCCACCAGCGTGGTGTTGTGGATGGCTCAAACCGTCAAGGTAGTGCCGTTCGTGGTTCAGGTGGACAGGCACGGGTACGAGATAGCGGTGCAGCCGGCGGAGGAGCGAAGCGTAACGGACGACCGGATAGTCATGGCCAGGATAGCGGACTTCGTTTCCAACACGCGCTCGGTTTACTCCGATCCATCGGCCATGCTGACCTTCATCGAGCGGGCATACAACAGCGTTGAATCCTCGTCGGCGGCTATGCGGAAACTTGACGCGTGGTTTCGTGAGAACAATCCGTTCGCAAAACAAGAGCAGGTGACGGGTGTAACGGTTCATTCCGTCCTGCGGGCCTCGCCCGACAGCGACGTTACATGGCAGGCCGAGTGGTCGGAAAAGGCGTATGACCGTGGAACGCTGAAAAGCGAGCGTTTCTTCAAGGGAATTTTCACAGTCGAATTCCGTTCCCCAACAAACATAGCGGACATCATGAAAAACCCCCTGGGAATCTTCGTAGCAGATTTCAACATCTCCGAAAAAATCACTAATTAAACGGGATTCTTAAGGGCCTGCGGCCCTTGAGTGGGGTCCGGGGCAAAGCCCTGGGGGTTTTTTAACCGAATTACCGAAAGGAGAGATCAATATCAGACATGCGAAAAACAATGGCAGCATTAACGTTTCTCATAGTAATAGCAACCAACACAGCGACGGCAAACGCCGCCGCGATACCGAAACCGGCGCCGCGCCCAACTCCCGCGTCACAAACGCCGCAGGAGATAGACAGAGACTCGATACTGGAATACCTGAAAAATCAGTACCCAAACGTCGATATCCCGGAGTCCGCCGAGGTGGTTTGGGTGGAAAGCACAGGCAGGGGCGCGGAGGCCGATATAGAAGAGGCGCTGCGGCATGGCTCAATTATGACCCGCAGATACCCGCAGGCCCCAGACCCTTTCCAAGCAGCAGGGGATTTTGGAGGTGGACGCAAGGAGGAAGACGGTAACTGGGAAGCAGATGTAGACATTGCGGACAGAGAACTTCGGGACGCTCAACTGGCAAGGCACTGGCTGGACGTCAGGGAAAACCTTTCGATACGGGAGATAGACAGAAAGGCTCTCGACCTGGTGGAAGAATTTTCTAAAGCCAAACACGCTGTTGAACCAATCTCGCTCCAGGGACATAACGGAGCTTTGAGCTATGTTTACGGAGACCACATCCCCAGGATACTGTGCCGCCCGAATCACCTCACGAACATCGCGCTCCAGGCGGGCGAAAAGGTGACGGCGGTACACGCCGGCGATACCGCCAGATGGCAGATTTCTCCGGCAAGAAGCGGCCCGGACGGTCAGGAAACGGTTCACGTAATAATAAAACCGCTCATGCCGGATATTCGAACCAACCTTCTCATAATGACCGACCGGCGGACTTATAACCTCGACCTTTTGTCCTCCGTCAACGATTTCATTCCCGCCGTGCGCTTCTCATACCCGGACGACGTGCTGAACAGTTGGAATACCTTCATTGCGGAAGCCAGGAAAAAGAAAGACAGCGAGGTAGTTTTGGCGGACGCCTATAGCCTTTCTCCCGACAGCTTGTACTTCGGCTATGAAATTTCCACGAAGAACAAAACGCTGCCGTGGAAGCCCGTTCGAGTTTTCGATGACGGGATGAAAACTTACATCGAAATGCCCGCGAGGTACAAGTCCCTGGAAGCGCCGGTATTGATGTTTTACGAGGGGAAGCAGTTAAAGCTGGTCAATTACAGGGTAAAAGACCGTTATTACATCGTGGATAGGGTCATGACGGGAAGGGCCGTCCTGATGGCCGGTCAGTCGAGAGTCGTCATAGAACGGCGGGGGCTTGCCCCCAAGGGGTTTTAGCAATGGCAGATAACCGCGTGACGAATGACGAACAGCGGCCTGAATCCGCGCCTCTTTTTATGAGCATGAAGGGCATGGAGCCGAAAAACGGCGCGAAAAAGAGGCAAACAGTGGGGCAAAAGATTCTTATATCCCTTATGAGCGTCATTGCTGTGATTTTATGCCTGGTGTTCCTGGCGGCTAACTCCGAGCGAACGATTCGCGAGCGCCAGACCAGCGAACAAAACCGGCAGCCGCTGATGAGCGACCCGACCGCGCTGGAAAACGACCTTCTGGGCATGGCGGAAGCGATTAAGCACAGTTCGGCTATCCAGGAAACGCCGGAGGCGGCTCAAACCATACAAGCGCCTCAAAAACATGTCGTTGTGATACATGCGCCGCCAGCCGAGAGGCGCGTGGCGGAACCGAGGCTATTGACCGACGAGGAACGGGACGCGGTTCGGAAATACCGCGACATGAGGGCCAACGCGCTTACAAGCAAGAGCCAAGTCGAAGGTTTTCAGGAGGTAAGCAGAGAAGGCGGCGGAGGGCAGCAATCTCAGAATCTGGCGGCTTTGAGCGGTATGAGCGTAGATGGTAACCCAAACCCTATGGCAATACAGGCGGCTTTGGCGCAGGAACAGTTGAACGCGCAGGACGTTAACGCCTACCGCCACAAGCTGGATTTTCTCACGCGGGACGGAGGGGAAAGAACCCCGCAGGGCTACTCGGCTAACACACGAAATAACCCTATAGCTCAGATGGAATTGAAGGCGGGAAGCGTTATCCCCGGTTTGCTGCTCACAGGCATAAATTCCGACCTGCCCGGAACCGTCATCGGGCAGGTGTCTGAAAACGTCTGGGACACGGCCACGGGAAGATTTCTTCTCATTCCACAGGGAACGAGAATCATCGGCGTTTACGACTCCAGGATAACTCAGGGGCAAAAAAGAGTCTCCGTCGTGTGGAACCGCCTTATCTATCCCGATGGAAGCAGCCTCAACATCGCGGGAAGCCCCGGAACCGACATATCCGGTTACAGCGGAATAAAGGGGCGGGTGGATAACCATTACGGCCAGCTTTTGAGCGCGGCGCTCTTTACCTCCTTATTCACAGGCTTGGCGGACATAGCGAGCGGCGGCGGTAGTAATGCCAACAACGACAGTAAAAGCGCGAAAGACGTGCTTGTGGAAACGACCGGCGTAACGATAGCCAACATAGGAGCCCGCCTTGCCGAGCGCGCTCTTGAAATACAGCCCACGATAGTCGTAAGGCCCGGAAACCGCTTCAACGTAATGGTTCAGCAGGATATAGCGTTCCTGCAGGCTTGGAACGTCAATTGACGGAAGGAGAGCGGTAACAAAATGCGAAACACACAAAACACGCTAATACGGGCAGTAAGCAGATATTTGGTTGCGATGGCGGCCTTTGCGTTTCTTGGGTTTCTCATGAACTGTGTTTTCGCCAGCCCGGTGATGGCGGGAAACAATGTGTTGTTGGGAAAAATCGTGGAAAACAGGAGTTTTTTCATCAACAGTGAAGGCAGCGACGTGGATAAATACGAAAAAAGCCTTCTTTGCGATGTAAGCGACCTCGGCGCAAACAGGATTGGGCTTCTTCTGTTGGAGCCGCCCGGTTTTCTCAAAAGCCTTGTTTTTGACAGGAATTCAGGCGTGAAGATTCACGAAGAAGCAGCCATTCCGGGCAAAAATCTGAGAAACGAGTTTGCGCGGAGCGGCATTTCGATAGCGGACGCGCGGATTGCCGCAAAAAATATCGCCGGATTTTCGAGGGTACAGGAGGCAAAGACACCGGAATGAAAGTTTTGTACATTGCGGAAAAAGCCTCTGTTGGAAAGGCTTTGTCGGCGGTTTTGTCAGGGGAGAGGGTCAAGGGGTCAAATCATATCCGCTGCGGAGATGATGTGGTCGCCTGGGCGTCCGGCCATCTTTTGCGCCTGTTTGAACCGGAAGAGTACAACGAGGGACTCAAAAAATGGACCCTCGATAATCTTCCCATAGTCCCGGAACGCTGGAAATACAGGCCGCTGGAGCGCACTAAAAGCCTTCTGGACGGAATAGGAACGCTCATGAAGGACGCGGATGTAGTCGTGAACGCCGGGGACGCGGATCGCGAGGGAAGCCTGCTAATTGACGAGATTCTTGAACATTTCGGCTGGAAAGGGCCTGCCAAACGCCTGCGAATCAATGACGTGAACCCCGACGCCATACGCAAGGCCCTGAAAGAAATGAAGGATAACTCCGAGTATCGCGGGGAATCTTTGGCCGGTAAGGCGCGAAGCTATGCCGACTGGCTGGCTGGAATGAACCTGACCCGCTACTGCACGAAACACGCTGACATGGCGGGATATGACGTGATGTTTTCCGTAGGGCGGGTTCAGACTCCCACTTTGGGACTCGTCGTAAAAAGAGACAGGGACATAGAAAACTTTGTTTCCAGGACATATTACGCCCTGTCCGCGACGCTGGAGCTGAACGTGCCCGATTTTTCAAACCAGGAGAAACGGAAGATTACCGGGCATTGGGTGCGGGACGACAAATCCGTTAATGAAGGCATGGCCTCCAAGGAAGACTGCAAAACGCTAGCCGAAAAGGTTCGAGGCAGAGGCGAAATAACGGGAGTAAATAAAAAAGCGCGCCATCAAGGGCCTCCGCTGACCTACAACCTGGCGAAACTACAGATGGACGTAAGCAGGCTTTACGACGTTACGGACGCGCTGAAACACGTGCAAAGCCTTTACGAACAGGGTTACGTGACCTATCCGCGTTCGGACTGCCAGTACATCCCGGAGGGACACCACGAGCAGGCCCGTCTGGTTTTGGACGCAATAACATCCGCCCGACCCGGCTTTTTGGCGGCACGGGATATCCTCGCGGGTGTGGACGCAAGGCGTAAGAGCCAGGCGTGGGATGATTCAAAAATTACCGAACACCACGCGATCATACCGACGGTAAAAGTCCCTATCGACGGAATTTTATCCGATATCGAGCGCAAAATTTACGACCTCATTGCCAAACGATACTTGCTCCAGTTCCTTCCCGATCACGAGTACGAGCAGACGACCATAGACTTCACTGCCGGAGGCGAACGCTTCAGGGTTTCCGGGCGTACCGTTCTCGTTCCCGGCTGGAAGCGTTGGGGAACTGACGAAAAAAGCGAGGGGGACGAAGAACATGACAGGTTGTCGATGCTTCCGTCCGTGTCGGTTGGGGAAATTGGAGAAGCAGAGCCTTTCGTCGAGGAGAAAAAGACGGTTCCGCCGAAACGCTTTACCTACGACGCTCTTTTAGGCGCAATGAACTCCATTCATCTTTATGTGGAGAATCCGGAAATCCGAAAGCGGTTAAAGGAACTGGACGGCATTGGCACCTCGGCCACTCAGGAAAATATCATCGCGCTGCTTTTCGACAGAGGCTACATCGAGAAACGCAAGAAAAGCGGCGGTTCCGCGCAAATCTTTTCCACTCCCGCGGGCCGCGCCCTTATCAATCTTTTGAGCGCCGGGGGAAAAAGCGTGGCGTTCGTAACTCCAGACCTGACCGCCTTATGGGAACGTGACATGACGCGCATAGAAAAAGGAGAGCTGTCCCTGGAGTCCTTTGTCGGCGAAGCGGCGAAGATGGTGGAGGAAATAGTGAAAGAACCTTTGCCCGTGCCGGAAATATCAGAACTGCCTCGGAAGAAAAAACGCTTGGCCGAGAGCGCGATAGAGGCGGATTGTCCTTTGAAATGCGGGAAAAAGGCGCGGCGATACGAGGGTAAGTACGGGCCTTTCTGGAAATGTCCCTGCTCGCCTGAAGTGACGTTCAAAGACGTCGAAGGAGTTCCGGCGCTCAAGGAAGAACGCCTCAAAGCTCCGTGCCCGGTAAAGGCATGTAAGGGCACTGCGGAACGGATACGAAAAAAGGACGGTTCTTTTTTCTGGAAATGCCAGGTCTGCAAAAACTTCTTCAACGATGAAAGCGGGCAGCCGTCGATTCAAGAGAAGCGAGCAAGCCGTCAATCTCAGAAAAAGAAAGCAGCCACATAAAAAACTGGAGGGGATTACCGTGAGAAAACTGTCAAAGAAACAGAAGTTTTGTATTTTGTTGGTGTCTGTGCTGCTATACGCGATTTTGTACGTGGCTGTACTTTCTTCCAAATCTTCGGCGGCGACACCTTGCACAGACGGGCAGTACGTCACTGACAACGGCTGCGGATACGCGGGTGCTTTCGTAAGGAGGCTGAAATGGACGGAATGGACGGTTTGAAGGTCGTCGAGTCCGGGCTTGTGCCAGTCTACGAGGACAATAAGGAGCGGAGGCTGGTCAACGCGCGGGAATTACACGTGTTTCTGGAGAGCAGGCAGGATTTTTCAGTCTGGATAAAGGCTCGCCTGGAAAAGTACGGTTTTGTCAGTGATGAAGACTATTCCATAATTTTAGGGAATAGAGATGGGGACGGGATTGGTAGGGCTAAAACGGAATACCTGCTAACCATTGATACCGCAAAGGAAATATCGATGGTTGAAAACAACGCCAAAGGCCGTCAGGTTCGGAAATATTTTATCGAGTGCGAGAAGCGGTTGAAGGCGGTCGGCGGAGCAATAAGCGCGCGTGACGCGGAAAAGCTGAAACAGCAGGCCAAACGCCTTGAGATAATGGATCGCAATTCCCGCAGCCGCCAGGCGCAGATTTTGAAGTCCGTGGCCGAGTTTTTCAAGGATATACTTTCCGACGCCTCCATGCGGGCCATAGCCGGCGAAATGACGGCACTGGTTTCTGGAGAACGGCTCGTCGAAGCGCCTGGGGAAGTTGAAAAGCTGTACTCCGCCGGTGAGATAGGGGAAATGTGCGGCATAAGCGGCAACATGGTGGGAAGAATCGCTAACGAACACGGATTGAAGGTAAAGGAGTTCGGGAAGTTCGTCCTCGATAAAAGCCCTTACAGCGCCAAACAAGTTACGACGTTCCGGTACAAACAAAAGGTGACGGATAGGATTCGTGAGATTTTTGACACCCTGAAAGGCTGCGTAGGAGATGTTACTTCCACGGGAAAGAGTAGTCCGAGTGCCTAACGGCAAATAATTTTTTCAGCTTCTGTAACAAACGCGCCCCGCCGATATTTTGAGTTCGGCGGGGCGCGTTTTAGTATTCATAGGCTTTAATTCACTGAGCTTTGAGTGAATCCAAGTAATCAGCCCATGTCTGCATCATTTTTCGGCGTTCGGGTAGGTATTCGGCATGATTATAGGCGGCGCGGACAGAATTGCGTTCCACGTGTGCAAGTTGACGTTCTATGACGTCAGGATGCCAACCTTGCTCGTTAAGGCGCGTACTGGCCATGCCGCGGAAACCGTGAGCGCACATCTCGTCATCGCTGAATCCCATGCGGCGGAGCGCGTATAGGATTGTATTTTCGGACATAGGTTGAGTTCCTTTTGATGATCGAAGGCTTGGAAAAACATAAGTACCGTGACCGGTTAAAGGTTTCAGGCTTTCCAAAAGTTCAATGACTTGCTTCGCCAAAGGTACGATGTGTGGGCGTCGCATTTTCATCTTTTTTTCCGAAATCTTCCATTCCGCGTCTTCCAAGTTAAATTCTTTCCACTCAGCTTGTCGAATTTCACCCGGCCGTACAAAAGTGTATGCTGAGAACCATAGTCCGCATTTCACTATATATGTGCCATCGAAAGCGTCCATCGCTCTAAGGAGTTGTTGAATTTTGGCGGGTTCGGTAATAGCAGCACGGTGTTTTGATTTTAATGGCTGTAACGCACCCCTCAGGTCAGCGGTAGGATCGCGTTCGGCTCGACCGGTAGCTACAGCATAGCGAAAAATCTGACTACAATAGTTCATGACACGATGCGCTGTATCGATAATTCCTCGGTCTTCCAATCGGCGCAAAAGCACCAAGATTTCTGGAGACGTAATCTCCCTAATATCTCTTTTCCCGAAAACAGGGAGCACAAAACGCTCTACCCTAGTATCTTGACAAAATTAAATACGATGATAAAGCCTCTTTAGCTTATCCCTAGCGTTGTTGGTAGTAAACTGCCAATCAATGTTCTTTTCAGCGGAGTTTCTTGTCCTTTCCCAAGCGGATATCTCCCGTTCAAGCGTCTAAATATCTTTAATACGCCTGCGGAGACATTGTGTTGTAAGGGCCGATAATTCAATCTCCGCCATGTTAAGCCAGCTCCCATGTTTTGGCGTATAGTGGATTTCCAAGCGACGGGCTAACTCCAAGGCTTTTTGTGGAGGGAAAGCCTGATAGAGAGAACCCTTTGTATGAGTATTCAGATTGTCCATGACCAAACGGATTTTACGAGCTTTCGGAAAGTGGTTTGTCAGCAGATCTTCTATCTGATAAGCCCAGTCCACGCGGGTACGGCGTTCCTGGGCTTTAACATGCCTCCAGCCTTCAAGTGGAGCGGAAAACATGAAGATTGAACAGGTACCACAGCGTTCATACTCATAATCCTCCTTCTTTATCCGTCCTGGTTTCATTTCGATTGGTTCGAGCTTATTTCCCAGAAACTGTATTGGCTGCTCATCCATACAGACCAGCGGGATGTTTTCATCGCGGGACATACCGTAAAGCTCCAATACGTCTTCCATCGCGGCTACAAATTCGCAATTTTGTTCAGGGGGAATACACCATTGGGATTTTAAGTGAGGTTTAAGCTCATTTTTTTTAAAACAGTACGGATGGTTTCTCTGCTTATACGCGGGAAAATATCAAGCTCAACGGCTTTGTCCGCAAGCAATCTGATCGTCCATCTTGAGTATCCTTCCGGAGGAATACCACAGGCAAGAGCTATTAACCGCGCTTCCTTCTCCCCGGTCACTATTGGCGGCTTCGCTGGATTTTCGCGCTTCTTGAAGGAGAGGGTTTCTATCAGCCCTTTTTCACAAAAGTCTTTTATGGTCTGATATACCGTAACATCGCTTACGCCACAACGCGCCGCTATTATTTTTTGACTCTCGGGTTTGCCGATTCCGCTGTCACTCATTAACAGGACATTGGCGCGTTTCTTGAAAGTTGGCGCTATGTGATTACTGTTTAATACCGCTTGTACATATTTTCTTTCTTCTTTCGTTAGATATATTGTATATTTTGTCCTCATTACACACCTCCATATGGGGTTTTGAGAACATTCTTATGCTAAAATTCGCTTTTGTCAAGATACTAGGCCATTTCTCAAGTCCAAGGCCATCTACTTCTTCGAGTTTACCGATGGAGAATACATTACGGGTTTCTATCCTGCCATGATCTTTTTCCACTTCCGAGTACTTGCTGTACGTA
>Ga0099364_10006995_pt1 | contig 16249 bp, 14 predicted proteins | sample TergutTh196P3_FD_73070 | JGI IMG/M metagenome (GOLD analysis project Ga0099364, IMG submission 73070) | Microcerotermes parvus P3 segment gut microbial communities from Pointe-Noire, Republic of the Congo - Th196 P3 | ecosystem: Host-associated > Arthropoda: Insects > Digestive system > Gut ...
GGACCGTTAATGAATCCAATGCTTGCTGCTGCTGCCATGAGCCTAAGCTCCGTGTCGGTTGTGTCCAATTCCCTGCGGCTAAAAAAAATTAAGGAGCTAAATTAACTATATTTTACAAATAATATTTTTCAGCAAGCTTGTTACCTTGGCGGCATTTTCGTTAAAAACAGTTAATATCGCATTCCAGCTCACAGTCTCTTCATCGCGATGCCAGCAGTCATAGTCAGTACTCATAGCAACTGCTGCATAAGGAATGCCAATTTCATTGGCAAGGACTGCCTCTGTGGCAATGCTCATGTTAATGATGTCCGCTCCCAATATGCGAAACATATGGGATTCTGCCCGGGTAGAAAAACGGGGGCCTTCTATGGTTACCACTGTACCGCGTTCGTGAAAAGGGTAACCCAGAGACTTGCATTGATCAATAAGAATTTTTCTTAACCTTTCATCGAAGGGCTCAGCCATTGGGCAATGAATAGGATTATTGGGTTCAAAAGATTCCTGAAAGGTCATTTTTCTCTGTTTGGTAAAGTCAATAAACTGATCGATGATTATTAAATCCCCACGCCGGATTTCTTCCCTAAGAGATCCTACTGCAGTGGTTGCGACAATGTGGGAACATCCCGCTGCTTTAAGAGCAGCGATATTGGCACGATAATTTACCTGTGAAGGAGGAATTGTATGTTCCTGGCCATGACGGGCAAGGAGTACCACTTCCACACCGTCAATAGTTCCGTGTTTGAGCTCTGATGAAGGCTCTCCAAAGGGGGTTGTAAACATTTTATCTCTGGAATTGGATAAAATATCCGGATTATCAAGGCCGCTTCCTCCGATTATTCCTATAACTGCCATTTTTTTTAGCCTCCAAGATCAGGATAAAGTTTGATTATCTCTTTTTCCGAAGCTCCGCATATGCCTCGTTCACTAATAAAGCCGCTGATTAGGTGCGCAGGGGTAACATCAAAACCCCAATTTCGTGCTCCTGTTGTTTCTGGGCATATAAGTACCGTCTCTATTAAACCATTTTTAGTTTTTCCTGAAATAAACTGTACTTCACTGGAATCACGTTCTTCTATTGGAATTTCTTTTAGCCCGTCCAGTATGGTAAAATCGAAGCTGGATGACGGCAAGGCAACATAGAAGGGTACATTATTTTCTTTAGCTGCCAGAGCTTTTAAGTAAGTACCAATCTTATTAGCTGTATCCCCTTGCCGGGTTACCCGGTCTGCACCAGTGATTACAAGGTCAACAAAGCCATGCTGCATCATGTGCCCTCCTGCATTATCGGGAATAAGGTCATGGCTTATCCGGTGTTGGGAAAGTTCCCAAGCAGTAAGGCCCGCCCCCTGATTACGGGGCCGGGTTTCATCTACCCAGACATGAATATCTATTCCCCGATCAAAAGCTGCGTATACAGGCGAAAGAGCAGAACCGTAGTCAACAAAAGCAAGCCATCCGGCATTGCAGTGGGTAAGGATATTAACTACATTGCCCTCTTTTTTTTCGGAGATTTCTTTTATGATTTCAAGACCGTGAAGGCCAATAGATTTACAGAAATCGGCATCTTGATCTGCTATTGCCTGTGCTTCCAGCTTTGCTTTTTCCTGTTTCTGTTCCAGAGTTCCAGAATATTTCACACGAAGCATTCTATCAGTTGCCCAGGCCAGATTGCTGGCAGTAGGCCTTGTTTTGTTTAATATTTGTGCAGCCCGGGTCATATCATTGTCAAAAGAACTTTCTCCCGACTCCAGGGCTGCAAGGTACATTCCATAAGCCGCCGTTGCTCCTATCAATCCCGCTCCGCGGACATACATGTCTTTAATGGCTGTCGAGATATCTTCTACAGTATGCAGATCAAGTATTTCAAAATTAAAAGGGAGGGCCTGTTGATTTATTACCTGTACTGTCCTGTATTCTGGTTCTTTTAGCCAGATAGTTCGGTAATGCCGGCTCTGGACATTCATGATTTATATTGCTCCTTTTTTTTAACACTGCCAATATCAGTTACAATGGCATAACCGGTGCTTGCCACCCTGCGCTGTAAGCATAGCTTACACTCGGCAGCTTCTTCGCCGGTACAGATCTTATTGTCATATAGTTCATACTGCTTTCTGTTTTGGACAGGAGACAGATTCGGCATAAGCACATTGGCCCCTGCCTGGAGGCCCAATTCTCGCCCGGTATTGTCTATAGTACCAAGCGCTGTTGTTGCCGGTATTAAAGCATACGGAAACATCAGGCGTACAATGGCCAATATCCTAAGGCATGTATGTAAATCACCGCTTTTAAAATCACGAAACGGTGTATTTTGGTGTGATATATACGGACCAATTCCTATCATGTCGGGTTGTAATTCCTGCAAAAAACGCAGATCTTCGATTATATGTTCAGTTGTTTGATACGGCGAGCCAACCATAAAGCCCGATCCAACTTCATAACCAATTTCCTTTATATCCCATAAGCAGCGTTTGCGGTTTTCAAGGCTCATACTGTCAGGATGTAATGTACGGTAATGTTCTGCATTTGCCGTTTCGTGCCGGAGTAAATATCTGTCGGCACCGGCAATATACCATGCCTTATAGGTGCTGCGGGATTTTTCGCCCACAGACAGGGTAACAGCACAATCGGGAAATAGGCTTTTTATCTCTACTACAATTTCGGTAATTAAATCCTCGGTAAAAAAAGGATCTTCGCCTCCCTGCAATACAAAGGTGCGAAACCCAAGCTCATAACCCTCTTTACAGCAGGAAAGTATCTCTTCTTTACCAAGCCGGTAACGCTGGACATCTTGATTGCCGGCCCGTATACCGCAGTAATAACAGTTATTTTTGCAATGATTGGTAAATTCTATCAAACCGCGTATATATACATCTGTACCATAATATTCCCGGCGCACAGCATCTGCCCGGGAAAACAGTTCCTCTTCGTATTCGGGGCTTTCTATAAGGAGTTTTAGTCGATTGTTGGGTAAGTCTTTATTGGTATGTAAGTGTTGAACTAAGATATATGTAGTATTTAAGAAAGCGGTAATATTGTCAATGGAGTATATATTCCCCTACTTGACTTTTATCCGGCAATTTTTTATACTGGGATCAACCCAATATTACATATTATTTTCATCAGGAGGAAAATATGAAGATTAAACCCTTGGCTGACCGGGTTCTTGTAAAACTTGAAAAAAATGAGGCCAAAACCGCCGGAGGGATAATCATCCCCGATACAGCCCAGGAAAAAACCCAACAGGGCAAAGTAATAGAAGTTGGGCCGGGTACAGAAAAAGAAAAAGTTACTGTCAAAAGCGGCGACAGAGTAATGTATGACAAGTATGCCGGCGCTCAAATTAAAGTTGACGGAGAAGAACACCTCATCTTAAAGATGCAGGATATTATTGCTGTCATCGAATAAAGCTCCCGTCCTTGGCAAAAACCCCCGTCCTAATAGAGCAATTCTAAAACGGGGGTTTTGTGTCTTTTTGACCCAATTTTTAACAGTATTGCAGATACTGTGTCAAAATACTAATATCCTGGAATCCAATTCTAATATCATTAAAAATAATTTCCCCGATAGTACTCTGTAAATCCTTATATAATAAGACTTTAGATCATTTTTTCCGATTTTTTAATTCTTGGCACGGATCTTGCTGCATTTAATAAAAGAATTGGAGAAAAATTATGACAAAAACAAAAAGAAGAACAAAAGAAAACAATGACAGTAATGTCCTGGCAATCTACCTGGAAGAAATAAACCGTATTCCTTTACTCACCAGGGATCAAGAGAATAGCTATGCCCAGGAAGCTGTCACGGGAAATATAGCTGCCAGGAACAAACTTGCAAATGCCAATCTGCGTTTTGTGGTAAATGTAGCTAAAAAGTATCAGGGCCAGGGTTTACCGTTGGAAGATCTGATCAGCGAGGGAAACGTTGGTCTTTTAAATGCAATAGAACGCTATGATGTTTCAAAAGGGTTTCACTTTATTTCGTATGCGGTCTGGTGGATTAAGCAGTCAATTTTAAAAGCCCTGTGCGAAAAATCCAGGATGATACGCCTTCCCTTAAACAGGTCAAACGAGCTTGTTAAAATTGAAAAAGCCAGAAATTATATTCAAGGCGGAGAACCGGAAATAAAAGAAGTTGCCCGCCTCTTAAATATGGCTCCCAGCCATGTAGAAAACCTGCTTAATATATCAAGGGATATTGTTTCTTTGGAATACCCCCTGTATAATGATAAATATTCATCTTCCCTGGGAGATTATATAGAAGCAACAGAGTATCGTTCTCCGGATGCAGAAGCCATGGATGCGGCTTTGTATAAGGATATTGAACAGTTGCTGGACAAGTGTTTGGACAAAAAAGAAGCGGATATTATCCGTTTTCGCTTTGGTCTAGGGAATGGAAAACCTCTTTCACTTAAAGAAATTGGAGACAAGTTTAATCTGACAAAAGAACGGATCAGACAGATAGAAAAAAAAGCAATAAAGGAGCTTCAAGCTCCTTCATCAATGAGAGTACTGGAGGCCTATGTAGCATGAGCAGGGAGAATCCCGTCGTATCAACAACTCCCTTTAAGCCAAAGGGAGTTGTTTTGGATATGGACGGCCTTATGCTGGAAACTGAACGGGAGGAGATAAAGTTATATGTAAAAATCAGCGGAGAAATGGGCTGGCCTACTCCCGAAAATATGTGCCAAAAGGGAATAGGAATAGGCGATGATGTCGTAGAAATGCTTTATAAAAATGAATATGGACAGGAATATCCTTTTAAGGAAATATGGGCAGCGGTAAATGAACAGTTTACCATACAAGCCGATAAAGACGGCATTCATCACAGACCGGGGCTTCTAATTCTGCTGGATAAACTTGATAAACTGGGAATTCCAATGGCTGTGGCGACATCTACGCATCGCCTTCGGGCAGAATGGAAACTGGAGCGGGGCGGTATCCAAAATCGCTTTAAAGTAAAGGTTTTTGGCGATGAAGTAAAAAATGGAAAGCCGGCACCGGATATTTTTCTTTCAGCTGCAGACCAGCTTGGAGCAAAACCGGAAGACTGCATTGGTTTTGAAGATTCTCCGGCAGGGCTTCTAGGACTTGCTGCAGCGGGAATGCCTTCTGTATTTATTAAAGATTTGGCAGAGCCGCCGCAGGAAGTACTTAAAACTGTCTGGCGCTGCTGTACCGATTTGGAAGAGGCAGCATTATTATTCGGATAAAAAAATGAATTATGAAAAGTTTACAATTAAAACTCAGGAAGCTCTGGATGCTGCAACAAATATTGCCCAGCGCAGCGATCATTCTCAGATAGAAACAGAGCATCTGTTAAAAGCTCTTTTGGAACAGGAAGACGGTACAGTCCGTCCCCTTATCGAGCGTATAGGCGCAGACCCTGCCCAGCTTTTGCAGGAAGTAGATATGCTGGTGGCATCTGTTCCCAAAATTTACGGTGATGCTGCTCAGATTTATTTTTCTTCTGCAGCGGGAAAGGTAATTGCCAAGGCAGAAAAAGAAGCAGCATCTCTAAAGGATCAGTTTGTATCTACAGAACATATTCTTTTGGCTGCTGCCGAATCGGAAGGCAAAACAGGAGATATACTGCGCCGTGCAGGCCTTAACAAGATGGCCATACTCAGTGCCCTTAAAGTTATTCGGGGTAACCAGCGGGTAACCGATCAAAACCCCGAAGAAAAATACCAGGTTCTGGATAAATACTGCCGTGATCTTACTGCCCTTGCCAGACAGGAAAAACTCGATCCTGTTATAGGCCGGGACGAAGAAATACGCCGTGTTATGCAGGTGCTTTCCAGACGGACTAAAAACAACCCCGTCCTAATCGGCGAGCCGGGAGTGGGTAAAACAGCCATTGCCGAAGGCCTTGCCCGCCGTATTGTTGCAGGGGATGTTCCGGAAGGATTAAAAGGCAAAAAACTCCTTGCACTGGATTTAGGTGCATTGGTAGCCGGAGCAAAGTTCCGGGGTGAATTTGAAGAACGCCTTAAAGCTGTAATTCACGAAGTTCAGGCCTCGGAAGGTGCCATCATTCTTTTTATCGACGAGCTTCACAGCCTGGTTGGAGCAGGAGCAGCCGAAGGGGCAACCGATGCCAGCAATCTTTTAAAACCAGCCCTGTCCAGAGGGGAACTGCGCTGCATAGGAGCCACTACCCTGGATGAATACCGCAAGCATATAGAAAAAGATGCTGCCCTGGAACGGCGTTTCCAGCAGGTGTATACATCCGAACCCAGTGTAGAAGATACCATTGCCATACTTAGGGGTCTCCAGGAACGTTACGAGGTTCATCATGGTGTACGGATCAAAGACGAAGCCCTGGTAGCTGCCGCTGCCCTTTCCGACCGATATATTACCAGCCGTTTTCTGCCGGACAAGGCCATAGACCTGGTGGACGAAGCGGCAAGCCGTTTAAAAATGGAACTGGATTCCCGGCCTACAGAACTGGACAAACTGGAACGCAAGCTGCTTCAGCTTTCCATAGAAAAACAGGCCCTGGCACGGGAAGAAGATCAAGCTTCCAAAGACAGGCTGGGAAAACTGGAAAAGGAAATCGCCGATGTGCGCTCCGAACGGGATGCAATGAATGCCCGCTGGGAAGGCGAGAAAAAAGATATACAAAAAATCAGGGAAATTAAACAGCAAATCGAAGAACTTAAAATAGAAGAAACCCGCTGGGAACGGGAAGGCAATCTTTCCAAGGCTGCCGAAGTAAAACATGGCAAAATTCCCGATGCTCAAAAAACCCTAAAAAAGCTGTCCGACCAAATGGAAAAAAAGCGGGATGCAGGTTCTTCTGCCCTATTACGAGAAGAGGTAAGCGAAGAAGATATTGCCCATGTTGTAAGCACCTGGACGGGCATTCCTGTATCAAAAATGATGAAGGGAGAATTGGCCAAATATCTGGAACTGGAAAAAGTGCTGGAACAAAGGGTAGTTGGACAAAGCCCCGCTGTATCTGCCGTTGGAGATGCAATACGGCGAAACAAGGCCGGCTTATCCGATGCAGCAAAACCCCTGGGCAGCTTTTTATTTTTGGGACCCACCGGTGTGGGAAAAACCGAACTGGCAAAAACCCTGGCAGACTTTTTATTTAATGACGAAAAAGCCCTAACCCGTATCGACATGAGCGAATACGGCGAAAAACATTCGGTAAGCCGTCTTATAGGAGCGCCGCCCGGTTATGTGGGCTATGAACAGGGAGGCCAGCTTACCGAAGCTGTACGCCGCAGGCCCTACAGCGTCATTCTTTTTGATGAAATAGAAAAAGCCCACCAGGAAGTGTTTAATGTATTTCTTCAAATCCTTGACGACGGCCGTCTTACCGACGGACAGGGACGGGTGGTGGATTTTAAAAATGTAATCGTTATTATGACAAGCAACCTTGGTTCGGATTTAATTTTACATGCAAAAAAAGAATCGGAGCTGCGAACTGCGCTTACAGAATTGTTAAAGCAAAGTTTCCGTCCCGAATTCCTTAACCGTATCGACGAAACGGTAATTTTTAACCGTCTGGGTAAAAACGAGATAAGTAAAATTGTAGATATACAACTAAGCCGCCTTGAACAACGGCTTGCCGAACGAAAGATAAGCCTTAAACTAAGCCCGGCAGCAAAAGCCTGGCTTGCCGAACAGGGCTATGATCCCCTCTTTGGTGCCCGGCCCCTAAAACGGACGATTCAGGCACAGCTGGAAAATCCCATTGCCAAGGCAATTATCGGCGGAACAATAAAAGACGGCGAAGCAATAAATGCCGACAAAGGCGAAGAAGGATTAAGCTTTAAAAAGAAAGGCACTCAATCCAAGTCAACATAAGAAGTGGAAATTTTTCTTAATTTCCATCAACTCTCCTGATTTCCGGACCTGACACGCTTTCAATAATTTTGTTTGCTTTATTTAAGCTGCTCGTAGTTTTCTTTAACATATCAGTCATGTCGCTCAACTCCTTGTCATAAGTATCAACAATGTTGAGTAATATTTGGTTAGCCTCTTTTAACTTTTTATTTTCTTCTATCAATTGTTCCATTGTACAGTTTGTTTCACTTTTTATTTGATCCATCATTAAGCCCCTTTATGGTATTGGATGTTCTCCTTGATCCCTTTTTTCAATCAATTCAATTTGTCTGTCAATAATTACAACAATAATATCAATATATTATTCATTTCTTCATTTCTATTTTCCCATACTGCAGATAAAAAACACCATATAATATCTTCTAAATCATGTCTGACAATTTCTGCAACTCTAGCCAAATAATAATAATTTGGCATATTAGGCTCATTTAAAAATATATTATTTTTATTTAATTCCTCTCTTAATATATGTATTTCTGCTTCTGTTAAAAAATCCTCGTAAAAAACAAGCTTACACTCAGGGCATTTTGGTATAGGTGTAGGTATTATTGCAGCACCCCAGGGGCGAAGATCAAGATTTTGTCCAAATGTTGAATAAGAAAATTGAGTAAATGATTCAAATTTTGTATTACATAAAGGACATATATATTCTACATAGCCCCCAGTAGAAGCATATATATTAATAACAAAAAATATTCCAAAACATAACGTTATTATTATTCTTTTCATAAATGCAATATAGTTTATTTTTTTCTTTTTGTCAATTACTCATTTTATTTATTATACTCAAATAATTCCATGTGATTTATTTCAGGGTTTGTATATCTTCTTCTGTTTTGAGATATTATTTATTTTATTTCAATTCGTTCCAATTTAAATATTACAGGTCTAAGCCCGTCAGTACAACATTGTATTGAGGGATGATCCCTTCCTTCATGATAACTTTGGATTACAGGTATTAAATCTCTCCATGCCCAAACACAAAATCCTTCCGGTGGATCCCATCTATTTATTGAAACAAATTCTTGTCCAACTGATAAACGCCCGCATGGAGAAGCATTACCGTAAGGATACTGTATATACAAATCTTCATTAAAATCCAGCCTTAAAACTGTAATTTTACAATGATATTTTTCCACAAAATTTTTAATTCCTTTTTCTTCTGCCAATTTTAATGATTCAGAATTAGTTTTATTCATATTATTTATAAATCTCCAAAAAAAGATTCCATTTTTCACATATCTTCAAAACATGGTTCATCTTCAATAAATTCGGATTCAAGTCCTAAATTATTAAAGTATTTACACATTTCTATACATGCAAACTTTTCAGAAGAATAATGTGTTCCACCAATAACATTTATTCGATTGCTTTTTTCAAGTTCATGTGTTGGCGCAGACATTTCATTTTTTAATGTAATACCAGTTACTAATGTATTAATATTATTTTCAATTAATTCTTGTACAATAAACTCCTGATTCCCGCCGCCTGCACATACGGCCACTATATTATTAAGTATTTCATTACCGCCATATTGATAAAGTCTTGTTTTATGACCAACCACTTCCGTATATTTTTTATGGAGTTCGTTCACAGTTTCATATTTTGTTTTTCCTATTACGCCGCAAACAGCGCCGCTAAAATAAGCAAATGGTTTGATTACCTCTATATCAAGAGCATTTGAAAGCGTGTTGCTTGTTGAATATTCAGAATAATTATCCAAAGGGTGATGTAAACAGTAAAAAGAAATTTGCTTATTTTTTAACATTTCAAGCAGTGAAGCGTCTATATTATAAAAACCGATGGGAGATTTTTTTAAATCCCAGTTACAAGCATGGTGGGAAAAGAGCATAGCTTTATCTGTATTATTTAAAACTTTACGGATAACATTTTCAGTAGGGAATACAGCCGTATAAACGCGGTTAATTGTTTCTGTAAAATCACAAACTAAACCCATGCTCCTCTGTTTAAAATTATCGCATAGAAATGGTTCAAGTTCAGGCATATAGTTATAAAAATCATCGCTGATTCCGGGTTTGATGAAATCATTATCAAGGTGGCTGTATAATTCCTTTGCCAACATACTGTTTGCTCTCCAAAGTTGTAGTTTTTAAACTTCCATACGAAAATTTGCTAACTAGTGTCTTTAAGTTTTATACAAATAATTAATTATGTCAACTTCATATTGGTTAATAACAATTGGATGTATTTCGCCGCCGGTACAATAAGCGAAACAAGATCAACAAATTAACACGAATAAAATACATAAAATTTTCATTCGTTCACTTTCGCGCCATTCAATCCTTCCTCTCGTCTCCCTGCTTCAGGCAGCATGGAAGCTGCTGAAGTAATGCTTTAGCGTGGAGTTTTTTCTACGAAAAAACTCCCAAGTTAAAAATCAGCAGGACGCTGATTTTTAACGGCCTAAAAAGCCCGGATAGCACGAACTGGGTTAGAACTGGACGACTTGATGCCGGTGGCCGAATTACCAGCGCCGCCGAAAAGCTGGAACCTCGCATTCTGACCAATAGGAAGGCCATCCTGGGTTGAAGTCCAGTACCACTTACCAGTTTGCATATTGAGCTTTACGCCAGTAGCATTAGTATCCCAATACTCAAACAGTTCGTTTAGTTCATACCGGCTCGGCAGAAACCAGTCGTTTTTACCGCCGCCGGTATATGTACGGCAGGCACTGGCTGCTGGAGCAGCAGTATCTTCGGCAAGGATCAGGGCGGTGTTCCTCCTCCCCGCACCGACAGCTGATGACGTACCGGTTATATCGGTGGTGTAATGGCTCGGTGATGCCCAGGGAATCGACCCCTGATCAACGGGAGCGGCTTCAAGGTAGTGGAATGTTCCATAATCTGTCATGGTTTGCGCAGTTGTACTTACATAGAAAATTATGCCGCCGCCGGGACCTGTGTCGCCGAGTTCGTAATACCACTGGTACATCTGAATTCTGGCCGAATTGGCCTGCCCGGCTTTGACTTCCACGCTGCCAGTGCCCCGCCCGTACCGTTCGCCGTTCACCGTGGCCTGTACCTCCACATCCCACAGTCCAGCTGTTATAGTGGTTTGTATAACCGTTACGCCTTTGGCACTGCGCTCTATCGTACCCCCGCCGCCGGAGAACAGCACCCGGTATTCAATAAGGTCGAACATTTCCGGGTGAACCAGCGGGGACCATTTATCCAGCGCCGCCGCCCTGCCCGAGCCGCCCAAATTTATGGTAAGACTTGCTTCACCGCCATCCCCGCCATACGGGCTAAAACAGCCGGATATAATCAGGCTAACCAAGGCCAAAACCAGCCATACCGCTGCTTTTTCTTTCTTCATAACAATACTCCTATCCTCTACGCGAAATTTACAAAAATTTTTCCTTACCAGTATATCTGCCTTCTCTCCCAAAAACATCTGTTTTTAGCCTTCTTTGCGTAAAAGGACCTTGAAATAGCGTAAAAGACAAGGTAAAAAATATGAGGTAAAATAAAAAACTGCTATAATCGGGATAATACATACAGGATAATAGATGGATGAATATAATTATTTGCGATGATGTGAATGACGAGGCTTTGCAGCTTAAAAAAATTATTTCTCTTTCGTACTCGGATGCGGATATCCGAATTTTCAACTTTGCCGCCGATGTTCTAGCTTTTTTCCGCTCCGGCAAAAAACCGGACATCATTTTTTTGGATATAATAATGCCGGAAATGGATGGAATTGAGCTGGCCGAAGAGATGAGGAAAGAAGGTTACAAAGGTCCAATAGTCTTTCTTACATCGGCAAATTATTATGCAGCTCAGTCTTACAATGTTGGGGCTTTCTCATACCTCTTAAAACCGCCCAATACAAAAAAAGTGATTTCCCTTCTGCAGAAAGCGGAAAAAAGTATCAAAGAAAGCGACACAGCGGGAATACAGGTTAAAACCAAACAGATGACAAGGCTCTTATTGTATCGGGACATATCCCATGTAGAGGTTGTCAACCATAAACTTTATCTGAGGCTGACAGATGGAACAGAAGTGGAAATTTGGTCACCCCTCTCGGAAATTGCAGCTAAACTATTAGCAGATAGCCGTTTCGGTCAATGCCACAGTTCATTTGTGGTAAACATGGATAACATCTCTTATATACAGGGCAATACCGTAATCATGAAAGGCGGAAAAAATATACCCATTTCAAAGAAATATGCAGATTTCAAAAAGCTATATGAAAAACGAACATTTTAATACTCTGCAATTAGTTTAGAAACTGTTATAAGCGCCTGTTTAAGCGAATATTCCTCCATGTGGCTGATAAGCTCTACCGTTCCCGGTATGGCACGAATATCATCAATCATATTGATAAACAGAGGATCTTTCTCCTCCAGCATGATTTGCAGCTGTTTTAGAAGTTCCAGGATTTCTGCAGAAGAAAATTGTTTCAATGCAGGCGGTGTTTCCTGCGATGCGCTACCTTCAGCCATGAGTTCTTCCAGAACAGCGTATAATTCTTTTTTTAAATTGTCTAAATTTAAAACAGCCCCCTGCTTTTTATCGTCCATTAACAGCTCTTCTAAATCGGCGCAGCTCTTTTTCAAAGCGATTTTACCAATGAGTGCGGCATGGCCCTTGAGGGTATGCACCAGGCGCCGGGCTCCTATTATGTCCCCGGCTTCCAGCGCCCCGCTTATCTCTTTGTATTTTTCCTTGTTTTCGTGCAGAAAGTTTTTGTTAAAGCGTTTCTGCAAATAAAGATCTGCCTGACTGCCTGAACCGGCGGACAGGCTAAGCGGCTCCAGGTATTTTAAAAGACATCTCCACAGTTCCTGAGAGGAGAATGGTTTACCCAGACAGTCAGCCATGCCGTATTTTTTATAAAGTTCAAGGTCTCTGGGCATGACATTTGCTGTCATTGCCACTATGGGCGTTTCCGGCTGAATTTCGCTTATCCTGGAAGCAGCATCAAGTCCGTCCATAACGGGCATTTGAATGTCCATAAGGACAAGATCAAAAGCGCTATGACGGACGAGATTTACACCTTCCAAACCGTTCTCGGCAATGGTAACACGAAGCCCTACTAATGCCAAATTTTCACAGATAAGCTGCCTGTTCCAGGGATTGTCTTCGCAGACCAGAACCTCTCCGTTGAACATTGGTTTTTCAATTTCATCCATTACCGTATCATTGCCCAATTCACTTTGAGCCTCATCCGCTGTATTAAAGACAAGCTCAAAGCTGAAGGCGGTGCCATCTCCTGGCGTGCTTTCCACAGCAAGGCTGCCGCCCATCAACTCCACCAGGTTCTTGCTTATGCTCAGGCCAAGACCGGTGCCGCCATATTTACGCGTAATGCTGCTGTCCGCCTGGGTAAAGGGCTCAAAAATTTTTCCCAGCTGTTCACTGGTCATGCCGGCGCCTGAGTCCCTTACCACAAATTGTATGACGGCCTGATCGCTGTAATGGTGATCAGACGGGTTTTCAATATTTTTAATATCAATATTTTTAATACTTGCTAAAACTTCGACAAAGCCTTTATCGGTAAACTTTATTGCATTGGAAATTAGATTAAGCAAAATCTGGCGCAGGCGAAGGGGATCACCGAATAAGCGTAGCTTATTTTCCAACTTGGCATTTTTCCCGAACCCTTGATCAATGTGCGGAACACAAATTTGTGGAACACAAACGCGCAGTTCAAGACCCTTCTCCAGCGCCTTGGGTCTCATGATTGACTCGCAATGGCCCAATACTTCATGGAGACCAAAAGGTATACGCTCCAGTTCCAGTTTGCCGTATTCAACCTTGGATATATCAAGAATGTTATCAATAATCTGTAAAAGCCCAAGGGAATTATTTTTAATAATATGCAGGTATTCACCGGCTTTGGGGTCTATGCTGCAATTAAGGGCAAGCTCAGTAAAACCCACCATGCTGTTCATGGGGGTGCGTATTTCGTGGCTCATGTTGGCAAGGAATTCGCTTTTGGCGCGGTTCGCCTCAACTGCAATGGCAGTCTGTTCTTCGAGTTTCCGGGTTCGTTCCTGCACTTTTGTTTCCAATAAAACGTTGGACTGTTCCAGTTGTTTGTACATTCCGCTGAAACGCTGTGACAGGGTAAAGACCATTCCGATGTGGACCGCAAAGGTACCATACTGAAAAAGGCTTACGGAATTATGGAAAAGTACAAATTCCAGCATTTCATAATTCCCGCATAGATAGATTGCAAGCGTACCGGCAAAGATATTGACAATAGGTGTGCCCGATACATTTGCACTCTTAATATACCTGGGCCCTTTTTTGTCAAAAAAATAAAAATAGATAACATCGTAAAAGAAAACATAGGAATAATAAAGAATTATTGATATATTCCATATTAGTATAACATCCTCGCCGTATTGGGCGCAGAAGAAGATCTGGGTAAGAGCAAGAAAGATACAGAACGCCAGGTAATACCGGGTAACCAAGGTTATTTTTCCCCTGCCCAGACTTTCTATAAAAACACAAAATACGGGAACCAAAAGCATCATGGAACCAAATTCCAGACGTATCTGAATATCAGAATTGGGCACCAGGTAATTGATCATGCTTTGCCTGGAAAAAGTATAAATACACAGAAGGATTGAAAAGATGCTAAAGTACAGGTTAAAGATTTCCCGTCTGCTTCTGATGGAAAGAAAGATCATAAGATAATAAACGCCGCTAAAACCAAAGATCCCGCATAAAATAATGAGCAGAAAATTGTACTGCCGCCCCTGAATGGCACTGAAATCGTCAAGGTATTGCGGTGCTTTGTGGGCTAATCCCGTAACAATATACCCCGGATCCCCGATAATCCGCAGGGCCAGTATATTGGTTCCTTCGGCCAAAAGATTTCTGTCCATCGGGAAATAAGCGTTCCGCCAGGTACGGCGTTCCCTGTGCATTGCTGAATGAACAAGTTTCCCGTTGAAAAAGATTTCCCAGTTTTCACCTATACTGGCAAAATAAATTCCCGGGAACACCGAAGGGTTATCTTCAAGGTAAGAGACAGTTTTGCCGTCTATTTCTACCTCAATCAAAATGGTGAATTCCTCCGCTTCCATCCCCCAGGGCGAAAGAAACGAGCGCTTTGGTAAATCCGGCAGGGGAGCATTCCTGATATGAAGCGGCCTTGTTTCAAAGAAATGCCATCCGGGTTCTGTGGAAAGAGCGGGAGCTTTCTGAATATCTGACGGATAAACATCCGACGGATGTAAATCCGACGGATCAAAGCCGCGTCTGATATAAGCGGGATATTCCATTAAGTCCCGGTACAGCGGACTCGACCCGCCCCGCCTGATTATGCTCTGGTCGTTCCACGCATAATACACCATTAACAGCATTAACACTGAATAAAGGACAGGGACAATGAATTTTGCTATTTTATCTTTTTCCCCTCTTATATAGGAAGGTTCCGCCATGCTTTATAGTATCAGAAAAAATGCCAAATTTACAATGAAATCAGTATTAAAATCTTCTTTAATAAGGGGATAGTGATCACTTGATTTTGATTCTCAATAAACCTAAAATCAAATTATGAAAAAATTCATGAGCATGCAAATCCGAATCCTGTTATTTTTTACTATTTTTATCCTGGCCCTCAGCGCGGTTAATACTATACGTTCATCACTAATAAGTCTGAATCTTGCTTCGGACATTTTTGTAAGAGAGGGGGTTGTCCATGCACAAAGCGTTGTCGCCTTAATTGACGGAGACAGCTTTGAGGCATTAGCCAGATCCCTGGACGAGGATGACCCTTTTTACGAACAAATAAGACAGGAACTTTATAGAATCTGGAACGAAACCGACCTTTTTTACCTGTACACCGCAGCGCCGGATGGAGATACAGACTTCCGCTATATTATTGACGGCTCAGGAGAAATTGGGTCGGATACCTTTTCGTTTTTGGGAGACGAGATTGATCCGGAAGATATTGATGCAGGCTTCGCCAATACCTGGCAGACGGGAATAGGCCAGCCCGGTCCTCTGCATGTAGGTGAGTGGGGTTATCTTATCTCGGTCTACGAGCCCATATATAATTCCCGCGGACAGATGGTGGGAATAGTAGGCTGTGATTTTGATGCAGAATATCTTTATTTTTCCCTTAGATCCCAGATTATAGAAAAAGTTATTATGGGAATACTTTTTGCCGCAGCCGGTGTATTAATTATGTTCTTCTTAATGCGTCCAATATTTATCCGTATAAACAGAATTAGCGGAATTCTGGAGCTGCTATCCAAAGGCGGGGGAAACCTTTCTGAACGGATATCAATAAAACACAATGACGAAATCGGCAGGATGGTCAATTATTTTAACAAGACTCTGGACAGGATCTGCGAAATGGTGATTCAGGTAAAAGATCAAAGCATTAACCTTTCCAATGTAGGAAATGAGCTA
>Ga0099364_10006996_pt1 | contig 16249 bp, 10 predicted proteins | sample TergutTh196P3_FD_73070 | JGI IMG/M metagenome (GOLD analysis project Ga0099364, IMG submission 73070) | Microcerotermes parvus P3 segment gut microbial communities from Pointe-Noire, Republic of the Congo - Th196 P3 | ecosystem: Host-associated > Arthropoda: Insects > Digestive system > Gut ...
GCAAGTGTATAATATTAACCCAGGGCACAACGGCGAAGTTCTGCAACGCAGCGAAACGTTAAGGGAGTACATGGCATTCATCACGAAAACACGCGAAAACGAAGCAAACGGGATGACCCGCGATGAAGCAATCGACAAAGCGATACGCGACTGCGTAAAAGAGGGTATTTTAGCTGAATACCTGGAAAAGTACGGATCGGAGGTACAGAGCATGCTTTGCAAAGAATGGGACTGGGACGAAGCCAGAGCCGCATGGGAAGAAGAAGTAGAAGAACGCGTAAACGCGAAATGGGAGCCGATCGTAGCCAGTAAAGATGCCGAAATTGCTAATAAAGATGCTGCGCATGAAGCGGAGATTGCTGATAAGGATGCCATTATTGCTCAGTTGAAAGCGCAGCTTGCTGTTTCTGGGTAAGCTTGTTTTAACCGCAAGTGAACCAGCCCGTAGTCCATTCGGCTTTCTTTGGAATGAAGCGTTATACCAGTATTTCTAATTAACAGCGTGACGCGAGATATTGCCTCGCGTCACGCCTCATTTTAAGTGTGTCTGGTGAAGCAGATGGGATGGTGCAGCTTCTTCACCTATTGAGTTGTCCTACAATTTGCTGCAGTGTCAAGCAGAAGAACCGTCTCCTACCTCTTGCTTGGACACCTTGTTTGTTGTTTGATTAGTCGTTATCCTCTACAACAATATTAAGATACAGGAAGGTTCCGTCATCCCCGATGAAAAACTTCCAGCGCTCATGCACCGCGCCTCCGACGTATACATTTGATTTGCCGTCAGTCAGGGAAACGTTGTCAACAACGGGAGGCGCACCTATGTCAGCACCTGACGGGAAGTGCCAGAATGCCAGTCCTATTTCAGCTCTTTGCTTTGGAGTCCCAGTCTTAAAATCAGCCCATTCCGGAGCATCCGGGCTCTCTATTGCGAGGCGATAATAGGCCACCATCTCTCCGATAGTGCCTGTGGTGGTTTTACGGAATGCCCGGAACGATGAGCTACCAAGTGTACCAAGCATATCGGCGGAAAAATCCAGTATAAGAATGTGCTGTTCAACTTGTTTTTGTAATGTCAGTACCCCACCTTCGATAGCATAATCGTTAACACTTTCGGCATTTCCGTTGTAAATAAATGTCTTAATTTGCCCATCATCCATAGGCGCTGCTACATAAACGGTATATTGCTGGCTTGTAGCTGAAGTGACAGCGCCTGTTGTATCGTCAACCGCTACCGGATCATCTGCAGCATCGAGTACCAAAAGGCGGAGCAGGTCGTCATTTTGTACAGCTATACTTGTAGTACCCGTCGTCAGGACAATCATCTTTCCGCTTGCTGTCATATTGTATTCCTGATTGAATGTGGTGTTTGCGAATCTTATTGTTCCGGTTGCGCCGGTGCTGTAGATTACATCGTAGTAGGCAACGGCAACAAGGACTATTTTGTAAATAGCATTAGTTTCGACATGCTTTAGGTTAATAACCTTATCCGTAGTCCCGCCGGTAACTGTAACAACATTGGTTTCTCCCGCATCTGATACTTCCCAACCTAAAGGAAGTGTGAGTGTTATTGTTTTGTTTGGACCAGATCCTGCCAAATTGCTAAAGCAGTAGTAAATATGCGTTTCCGCAGTCTCTGTAGCTGCCCATTTCCAACCTGTGCCTGTGAACCCGGGCAATCCCAGTGAAACAGCTGTTAGTCCGAAGGTCTCCCCTGCTGCACGGATTTTAACTAACTCTTCCAACGCATTGATCTTACCTAACAAACTATAGAGTAGTGCCTTTTCTGTAGATAGCAAGGTCTTCACGGGTGCAGGTTCATCTTCATATGCATCAAGTGCAGCGACTACGATTTCCTTGTTGGATACTGCCACAGTCTCCACAGTCAGTGCCAACGCTGTACTATGCGTTGTCTTAAAGGCCGTAACTCTTGCAGCGGCTCCAACTGTCTCAAAGAAAGTCGCACGGCTCACATCTGAGGCTGAGACGGTGTAGGGTTTTGATATAGTGTATATCCCGCGATAATTCCCTGCATCTACTTCCACAGTTATCTTAATCTCGATAACTGCATCAGTTTCTAGCAGATATGTGTTGCTTTGTTCTATTTCTGCACGTTCCGACAAGTTTAGCATGGCCCAAACATTGCTTCCTGGGGCAGCGGATCCATTGCGGAAGCCATAATGGAATGATGCATTTATTGAGTTAGCACTAAGAGATTCACCTTCGCCAAACCATAATAATGTGTCTGCTATCGGATTATTAATAGACACCCCGGTAGCAGCGGGCGTTTTCATTGTAATCTCAAGTTTCCAGGAGCTTACTCCGTATTTACGGTCATAGTTTATGACGAGGAAATCATAAAACTCGCCCGAAGAATCATATGTGAAATCTTTCCATTCGAGAACCGCATCGGTAAAGTCAGGCGTAAAGATCCGCGTACCGGTATTATAACCCGATTTGGAAACAGTCACGTTGTACTGCGTACCATGTGCAAGGGAATTTGACAGGTTTACGGTGTAAGTCCTTGTTGCAGGGCTGTAATCCGGAATTCCGTCAATATTGATGCCGCCGCTGATGGCTATTGTTGCATCGGAGATATCAGCACTCAGCGTTACTTTAATTTCATTGTGAGCTTCTAGCACAACACCGCTTACAACTATATCCGGCAGAGGCTGATTATTATCCCCGCCACCTTGGCTGCCGCCCGGGCTGCCCGTGTCGCGGGGTTCCGGTTCTGTTTCCATGGCTGCGCGTACATCCTCGACTGTATCGTCTACCATTTTCTTAGCCGCTGTCATGTCATCGTCTTCAATCGCTTTCAATATAGTTTCGTCTGTAATCAAACCGGCTTCCGCCAGCCTTTCGAAAACGCCGTCGTCCCAGAGTTTCTCGAAGAGTGTCTGGTTCGCGCCTTTTACGGGGGCTTGCAGAGCCAGCAGCGATATAATCGCCATGTCGCCGCGCAGGAGTTCGGTGCTTCCCCTCTCATACTCGCCATTTGTGATGCCCAGTTGATCGGTAAGCATGTATGCCCGGCTCCACTCGAAATCAATGTCATCCTGATACCCGAGCGCGCGCAGGATGAATGTCAGGTAATGCGCCGGGATTGTGGGATTGTTGGTGCCGAACCTATTGGCTGAAATGCCCGTAGTGTAGCCTTTCGCGTATGCGTATCCGACTAAAGAACTGTAATATGTGCCGCTGACATCGCGGTGGTGGCTGCGCTGCGTTCCTGCTTGCGCAATGTCGTACTCGCCTATCAGCCTGAGAAACATGATTAAGGCGTGAATCCTTGTCGTATCCGAGCCAAGCTCGAACACCGGGTTGCCGGCGGAGTCGGTGCGGGTGCCTCTAAGCAGCCCGAACATGTTGAGGGTTTCTGCTGCATCTTGCTCCGGGGTGTATGCGGATGCGAGGAGCGGGGTGATCATCAGTGATGAGATAAGCATCATCGTGACCAAGAGCAATGCGATTGGTTTTCTAAGCTTTCTGTGTTTCATTTTCGATACCTCCATATGAAAAAATATGGTAGGCCATGATAAAAACGCGCAGGGGCAATTGCTGCCGTAGCAGACTCCGGAGCAAAATACTTATGTAAATTGCCGGGGCTGCATACTTTGCCTACGCGTACGAAAATGAAATCAGGTAGTTTTCTGATGAACTCAGCCGGGTATACTCAAAAATCAGCTTGATAAAATGTAGAAAAATATGTATACTGGTTTCGTCGTAGCGGCGGAGTATTCCGTGTTCGTAGGCTTGGAGTTTGAGTGGCTCCCTACTTACGCCGTGGCGGTGGTGAGACACCATCACGGTCGCTGCGGCCTTTACTATGGCCTAACGCGCGTAGAATATCATTTAATCGCTGCATTTGCAAGCGAAATTTGAATATTTTGCGAAATGATTTGTAAATTTTTTTCACATTAAGCACGTTTTGGCGTGTAACCTATAACCATTTAGCGCGTACGGTGTCATGTAAGCTTATGCACTTTAGAACGGTAGAACCGTCACCGCGTTCCACTTAGCGGAGCATTATCTTTTTTGACATTCCGGCTTGTATGAGCTATAATGCATCGTGTGCTTTGGTAAGCGCAGTATGTAAAGCGCTTATGCGTAACAGACAGTTATTATATCATGCGGAGGTTCTAAGTGAGAAAGAGAATAATTACGGTGTCATTATTATTGTTGTTTGCGTTACTAACTGCGGGTCTGCAGGGGTGCTCGGTTGATGAGGCTGAGGTCTGGAGCCCGGGGATGCCGCTTGATAGAAGCGATGTCATGATAGGGATTATTTTTTTGGACGACGCGGAAAGCGGATGGTCTTTAGCGCATGATCTGGGGCTTAGGGAAGCTCAGCGGGAGTTTGGGCTCAGCGACGGGCAGATTACCCGCAAGTTCAATGTCAGCGAAGAAAACGCGGGCAATATCGAGTATGCCATCAGCGAGGCGATTGCAGAGGGTGCTAACATCATAATCGCCCCCAGCTGGGGGTTTATGGATGTATGCGAGCAGATGTCGATAGAGCATCCGAATGTAATTTTTGCCCATGCATCAGGATATAAGAGCAACGATACGAACTTTACGAATTATTTCGGGCGCATGTACCAAGCCAGATACCTTACAGGCATCGCCGCCGGGCTGAAAACTCAGACCGGCAAGATAGGCTTTGTGGCAGCGCAGGGCATATCAAACAGCGAGGTGACAGGCTGGCTCAACGCTTTTGCGATGGGTGTTGAGAGCGTGAACCCAGATGCGCGGATCTATGTGAGCGTAACTAATAGCTGGTTCGACCCGGCGGGCGAACGCAGGGCAGCTCAGATATTGATCGACGAGGGTTGCGACGTCATTGCTCAGCATTGTGATACGGTTGAGCCGCAAATCGCTGCCGAGAACGCAGGGGTGTGGGGGATCGGCAACAACGTCGATATGAGCAGCGCGGCGCCGGGCGCGGTACTGACATCCGCTGTTTGGAACTGGGGTTCGTATTACAAGATGCTTATAGGAAGCATTATAGACGGTAGCTTCACGACAGAGCCGCATTTCGGCGGACTGGCGGACGGCATGGTAAATATCGCGCCTATCACGCCCTCGCTTGCTACGCCGGGGATGGCAGAGGCTATCGAAGATGCGCGGGCGCGGATTATAAACGGGAACTACAATGTTTTTGACGGCGTAATGGAAACTAATGACGGCAGGACGTTCGGGCAGCCCGGCGGCACCCTATCCGATGACGAGATAACCGGCGGTATGAACTGGTATTACCGCAACATTGCTGTGCTGGACTAGTAGAGTTGAGAGAGGAAAATTAAGATATGGGAGCTTAAGATACGAGTATATCTTGTTTGAATATAGCAATCACTTTGCTAAGGTTCAATGAGTTTTTTCTGGAGGGGGTTTTGCCGTTGAGGAAGGTGCTGAAAAGAGATTACGCGCAGATAATGGTTGTTTTCATTGCTTTTGCGATTATGGTAGTGCTTGGGTGCTTTTTTGTCGGAAACACATTGCAGAAGACCTCATTTTCCGCCGTGACGATTGCGCTGGAAGAGACAGAGAAAACTATACTCGCCTACATGAGAGAACCTAAGGTTGCTTTTGATAATATTTACGTTGCAATACAAGATAGCCTCGACAGGGGAGAATCCAATGATGTTGTACGCCGGTACTTGGTGCAGACGACAGATGCGCTGCGTGTGCAGGAAGATGGCATCGAGGGTTTTCTTGATGTTTATGGATATATTAACGGAGAGTTTTTCACCGGTTCGGGCTGGGTGCCCGAAGACGATTATATACCGCAGCAGCGCCCATGGTATCAGCTGGCGGTAAGAAGTGACGAAGTCGATTATACAGCGCCATATATTGATGCGAACACGGGGCTGCTTGTAATTGCGCTGGCGCGGGAAATATACGGCAAAGACGGCGATTATTACGGCGTGCTATCGCTGGATATCGATATTACATGGCTGACTGATTATGCCGAGACGCTGCAGTTCGTCGATGGCGGGTACGGCATGATTGTCAACCAATACCTCCACATTATAGCCCACCCGGCCGAAGAGGTCATTAACACGCGCCTTCAGGATTTGGGGAGCAGCTTCATATCTATAGCGGATACCCTGCGCGTCACCCGCAGTGTGTCTGCCGAGCGCATACAGGACAGGGACGGCACAGCGGCGATCGTCTATTTCAAACAGTTGTTCAACGGTTGGTATGTCGGTGTTGTGCTGCCGGCGGAGAGTTATTACGCCGACTTGTACAGCACAATCGCTATGCTGACCGCTCTCGGGCTTGTTTTAGCCTGCATATTGAGTTACATCCTGCTTAGGCTGTCCAGCGCAAGAATAAAGTCTGAGGAGGAGAGCAAGGCAAAATCGTCATTCCTTTCCATGATGTCCCACGAAATGCGCACGCCTATGAATGCGATAATAGGAATGACGGCTATCGGGAAGTCAACCGCCGATATTGATAGAAAGAATTACAGCTTCGGGAAAATCGAAGATGCATCCAATCATCTGCTCGGTGTTATCAGCGATATACTCGATATGTCAAAAATCGAAGCAGGCAGGTTTGACTTATCGCCTGTGGAGTTCAGCTTTGAGAGAATGCTGCAGAGGGTTATGTCTGTAGTTAACTATAAAATAGTCGAAAAGAGGCAACGGTTCAGGATATACGTTGACAGGGACATACCCGAGGTTCTGATAGGAGACGACCAGCGTTTGGCGCAGGTCATTACGAATCTTGTCGGTAACGCGGTGAAATTTACGCCGGAGGATAAGTCTATCCGCATCGGCACATATTTCCTTGGCGAAAAAGATGGCGTATGCTCAATAAAATTTACGGTCACAGACACCGGTATCGGCATCAGCCATGAGCAGCAGCTTAGGCTATTCAAGTCTTACCAGCAAGCCGAAGGAAATACATCGCGTAAGTTTGGGGGCACGGGGCTTGGGCTTGCGATATCCAAGAGCATTGTTGAAATGATGGGCGGCGAAATATGGATCGACTCCGAACTTGGGAAAGGGGCTACATTTGCGTTTACAGTTGAGTTAATGCGTAAAGATACAGATGAGCAGACAACACTGGGGTATGGCCTTGATTGGAGCCATGTAAGCATACTTGTCGCGGATAACGATGCGGACACAGTAGCGTTTTTCAAGAAAATCACAAGCGAATTCGGCGCGCGGTGCGATGCGGTTCTGCGCGGGGAGGATGCTGTGGCGCATATCCGCAAGAATAGGGGCTATAGCATTTACTACATCGGCTGGGATTTGCCTGATATGGGCGGTTCCGAACTGGTGCAGGCAATAAGGGAAAATGATACCGCAGGGGAGTGCGGGACTATTGCAATGCTGTATGACTCCAATAATTTCAACGAGTTCAATCAGGAAGCAAAAAATGCGGGGGTTGATGTGTTTGTGAGCAAGCCGTTCTTCCCGTCGCAGATAATAAACACGACAAATGAGATCCTTGGCTTATGCAAAGCAAAGACCGAGAGTGTCCCGCAAGAAGCTGATTTAACATTCGAGGGATGCCGTATATTGCTTGCCGAGGATGTGGAAATAAACTGCGAGATTGTCATGGCGCTGCTAGAGCCGTCATTAATTGAGATTGAATGTGCGAAAAACGGGGAAGAGGCTGTCCGTATGTTTAGCGAAGAGCCGGATCGGTACGATATGATTTTTATGGATATTCAAATGCCGGTGATGAATGGGCTTGAAGCAACCCGCGCTATCCGTATGCTAGATGATGAGCGAGCCGGGAGCATTCCTATTATTGCTATGACGGCTAATGTGTTCAAAGAGGATATTGATAACTGCCTTGAAGCCGGCATGAACGGCCATATTGGGAAACCGCTGGATTTTGATGCAGTCTTGCAGCTTCTTAATCAATACTTAGGGTGACGGCGCAATCGTGAACACGTTTTTGAGTTTCGAGTCCGCCTCGTAGCACCGTTGCGCCACATTGAAAGACCACTGGTCACACTAAAAAACCTCTGCACGCATCTCTATACCGACATGCGGCAAGGCAAGCATTTGAAAAGCGGCGTACATTATTTTTCTTGAAGATATTTCCTCAGCACCATACCTGATGAGCATAGCATTTTGAATCGCTCATAAAATGACTGCAGCTCCGCATCGCATGTTAAATCTATGTTCGATATATCATCCAGCTTCATCAGCATACGCCGTACGAGCTCCGTGCCGATACCGAGATGCTGATAGTCCGGCAGAACCTCCAGCAATGGAATGAAACCGGAACATACCCCATCCGATAGCGCGGTGATGAATCCAATCGCCTTGCCGCCGTCAAGAGCGACGATAAAGTGCGTGCTTCCGCGTAATAGCTCATAATGACGTTCGTTGGATAAAGGAGCCCTCCAACCGACAAAGAACCCTTTCAGCTGCTCTGCGGTTATATTATCGATATTGTCAATGTATTCCATATTTACCTATCCTTTAGCCAAGCAAGGGAACCGTCCCCTTGCTAACCTTGCTTACCCCTGCTTGGTTTATTTATTGCTCCTTATGATACCACATAACTAACAAACCCGCAAATGTTAAGCATCATGATTCACATCTTATTAACGACTGACAGAAACAATTTTTTGCTATACTGTTTATGCGCGACCTATATATCCATCTTGGGGATAAGTTCATTTTGATATGAAAGATGCGTGATATTATGAGATTCATAGCCCAAGCTTTCACGGGGGGATTTTTCTCGCACTACAATGAACATGATTATGACACAGACGTGCGCAAGCTGCAGTCGGTATGCGATGGCTTTGATACGGAGGCGGTTTTGATCGGCTGGAATGTGAACGCTCCGTACGAAAATTTTATATTGAAACTCCGTGAGCGGAACATCAAGGCATATCTTTGGCTTCCGGTCTTTTCGGAGTATGGGGAGGATGCGGCCTGTGCGGTTGACTACATGGGGGAGAAGCACAAAAGGGCGGTATCGGATGCCGATGACGATTTCACGTTTGCCTGCCCGGGCAATCAAACGAACATTGAACTAGCCGCCGGATACTATGATAAATATTTCAGCGGGCATGGGTTTGACGGCATATTCTTGGATAAGATTAGGTACTCGTCTTTTGGGAATGGTTTTCGCTCGGCCATGGGGTGTTTCTGCGATTGCTGCTGCGCGCATTACGAGGCCGAGGGCGTCGATATAGAAGAAGTTAAGGCTATACTGGGGATGCCGGATAAGGGTTTTCTTGTGCCTGACGGGCTGACAGGGTTAAGATATACATTTGAGAATAGTCTAATTGACGGGTTTTACCGCTCACGGGCGAATCTCATAACATCATCTGTGAGAAAAACGGCGGATATGTTCATAAATAAGGGGCTTGCTATAGGTCTAGATGTGTACGCCCCGCCTTTTGCATATTTAGTGGGGCAGGATATCGAGGCTATGTCCGCGTTTTCTGATTATATTAAGCCTATGATATACAGAGTTACCGATGCCCCGGCGGGGATTCCTTATGAGACAAGGCATTTAGTGAATGAAATGCATAAAAACGGATGCGGCATAGGCGGCAGGCTTGAAGCGTTATGGGAAGCGGAGAGCCTGGCGGATGCTGTATGTTTCGACAAGCAGTTAAGGCTTCTCAAAGAGGTGTCTTGCGATATTTATTCCGGGTTGGAAATAAACAAAGCTGATTTCTGCGCTACGGACAAGCAGTATGTTAATGAGACATTACAAGCCATTGAGGCCTCCGGTATAGCAGGCTGCGTATTATCATGGAACGTACTGGCAGAGACTGTAAATTCTTCCGTATTCAACAGAACAACTTGTTTTTCTTACTAAAATATGCCCCCGCATGGGCTCGCGCCGCTTGTCTTGCTGTGCTGATATGCGCAGCGTTCGGTGCTACGGCCTATGCTGTGTATCAAAGCGTGGTATGGGAGGCAACCGAGGGAACAGTTGATACAGGCGCGCGGTTTGTTTTAATCCCCGATAAAGATTATATTCCGGTTGATAATAACACAACCGTCTTAATTGGTATCCTAACAATATATGAAAAAAACATCACAGTTCCGTTGTCCGTTTTAGACGAAGATACTGCAAATACTGTCCGAGACCAGCTGAAAGGGCAAGTGTTTACGAGCGATGGGGAGCACTTCGAGCTGCTTGCGCAGGTAGAAAGCGGGTATCAAGCTGATGATAGAGGTTTTACGCTATACGATAGCGGAGGGGAGGAAATTATCAAGATTGGCTTGGCTATTGTAGACAATGATGGTTTTGAAAGCAAGCTTGTCACCATTTGGAATACCACAGCATATGAACAACCACCTTCTGTCACTTACGACGAAGCTGCCGCATTTTTAGGCAGTGATTTCCGTCTTCCTACTGCCAATACAGAACACCTTGATCCTCCTGTGTTTCACATACTCAGGCCGGTTTCGGTTGTTCAAATGCAGATATCATACTATAATGAATCAGTACAGGTTAATTTGTTCGGCGGCAATCCGAGTATAGTCTATTATGTATTTCCAAACAGGGGCGATAGCGATATAGCAAGTCATATAAATGTGCCCGGAGACATTGTTTTTGAAGGTATGCTGGCAGATGTGACGGTTTATAAGTTCGCCTATCCTAATAGCAATCTATTTATGTGGGAGTTTGAGGGCCTGACATATGCCATCGATCATTATACATGGGCATCGGGAGACTTCTCGTTTGGTTCATTTTCCGACGAGAAGATTGAAGAAATAATCAGAAGCATGATTGAGTAGAAGCCGCTGAAGGGCGACCTATACAAATTTATGAACACAGATGACCATGAGTTGAAATTAATCCTTGGCGTTTTTCGGATTACTATCCCACAAAAGTTCTATAGGTGGGCTGAGCTTAAGCAACTGAAAACGAGCATCACACACATACGCGAAGTGCTGATAAAAACAAATGGAGCCAGTTTTGAACTACCACCTTTACTGCACTATTTTTCTGGGTCTTTGTCATCCGCCATATTTCTCCGTTCAGATAGTCGTTTATCTGCGATGCTGCACGTTCAAATGCCTCCTCTTTTCGCAGCTTAACCGCTTTAATACCGGTAAAGATTCCCGCGGAATTTCATTCTTGACATTCTGACTACGTTTTGTTATCGTATATAATACATATATGAAATATATGTAAATATGTTCACATATTACTATATGGCATATAGAGCATAAGGGGGTGGGTATGGTTTGAAAATTTCTACGAAGGGCAGATATGCAATTCGTATGCTACTTGATTTGGCGGAACATAAAAACGATGGGTTTATTGCACTAAAAGAGATTGCAACGCGGCAAGACATATCGAAGCAGTATTTGGAACACATCGTTTCCCTGCTGAATACCTCGGATATTTTACGCGCTAACCGCGGCAAAAAAGGCGGGTACATGTTGGCGAGAGAACCGTCGGAATGCAAAATAGGTGAAATACTTCGCATTACAGAGGGAAGCCTTGCGCCCGTCGCTTGCTTGGACGATAAAACGAATCATTGTAACCGTGCGGATTTTTGCAAAACTTTGTCTATTTGGAGTGGGTTTTATAAACTGATAATCGAGTATTTCGACGGCATAACCTTACAAGATATGCTAGATCAATATGATGAGCAAATCGTTGATAGTTATGTAATCTAATCGGAGCAATTATGGATCCCTGATTATTTTAAAGTCTCATTCATACTGCCTGTGCGATAGCCAAGCAGATCTGAAGCTACATAAGTAAATCCGATTTGTTTGAATTCATCACATATCTTTTAGTTCCCGCTCAGGATAAGAGCAGGAACGTGCGGTCACGGCAATAACCTGATCGCCCAGTACTTCATGCGCTGTTTTGAGCAGAAAAGTTGAATCAACCCCTCCTGAAAATGCGACCGCAACACTGCTAAGATCACGCAGATACCGTTTTAGCTGTTCATGTTTCTCTTGTATCGTCATTACGATATTTCCTCCTTTATAAACCGATGCATCGTAGATTCCATCTTTCTATGCTCTATCCAATGTTAGTTTATAGTTCCCCCGCCAACAACAGTATCACCGTCATATAGCACCACCGCCTGACCTTTTGCTATAGCTCGTTGCGGTTCGTCAAACTCAATATGCACCGTATCATGAGATACTTGCACCGCGATTGCATATTGAGGTTTATGGGCATACCTTATTTTTGCCTTTATGCGAATTGGCCTTTCTACTTTTTCACAAGCAATCCAGTTGAAATCCACTGCGTCAAACGTTTTGGTATACAATTCGCTATCTTCGCAAAGCGTCACGGTATTGTCCTGCATGTTTTTTGATAGCACATACATAGGTCTGTCAAAGGATAATCCAAGTCCTTTCCGCTGCCCTACGGTATAACGGATTAACCCTTGATGCCTGCCAAGCACATTGCCATGTATATCAATAAAATCGCCGCTCTCATAAGTTTCGCCCGAGTATTGCTCGATAAAACCGGCGTAGTCACCGTCACGCACAAAGCAAATATCCTGACTATCACGCTTCTTTGCGTTTATGAAGCCTTGTTTATCCGCAATATCGCGCACCTCGGCTTTACGTAGTTCGCCAAGCGGAAGTAAGGTATGCGCTAATTGCTCCTGTGTCATGGAATATAAAACATAGCTCTGGTCTTTTGTTTCATCAAAAGCTTTTTTTAGTAAATACCTTCCTGTTTTCGCATCATACTCGATTCTCGCATAATGGCCTGTCACTATATAATCCATATCAAGCTCTTTTGCGCGCCGAAACAGCTTGTCAAACTTCATATAGCGATTACAGTCTATACAGGGGTTCGGGGTAGCACCATTTCGGTAGGCATCTATAAACCGGCTTATTATCTGCGTTTTGAAGTCTTGCGTGAAGTTGAATACAAAGAACGGGATACCCAGCATATATGTCACTTTACGGGCATCCTCAATATCTGCAAGAGAGCAACAGGTCTTTTCGCTGCTGATGCCAATATCTTCATTATTAAACAATTTCATCGTTATCCCGGTGCAATCAAAGCCCCGCTGTATCATCAGATATGCGGCCACGGAACTGTCCACACCACCGCTCATTGCAATCAACGCTCTTTTAGCCATATTATTATCTGTTCAACTCCATAGCAATATTCGGGTACCATTGCAGCTCGGCATCCCCTTTTAGTTATTAGCTTGCTGTCCATATTGTTTATCTACTTTCCATCGCAATAAGAGTGTTAAGCAAGAGGCTTCACTTGTATGTTTACACACATATCATATCTATATAGTATGCAAATGTATCATCTGTCGCTGTATTTGTCAACTCTTTCAAATGAAGAATGATGAATAGAGAAGTTTGACAGAACGCAAAACACCTGAGAGAACCTGTTAGTCATCTCAGGTGTTTCATTCCTCAACAGATTACCTTTCATCTTAACCGGGTTTGCAAAGCACCATAGGTACTCACTCCACCAACCCGTACTTAACCTTGATCCTGTCGAGTTTTTCGAGCATAGGGCGCGAGATGATTGCAAGAAAGGTAACCGTAGCTGCGGCATGCACGAGATCGAAAGGTATGCCTTGCAAATACGCCGCAAGCAGCATCGCGCCCGTCACAGTCCCATCGGACTGCCATATCATGACGCTCGCCGGGTTCATAATGCCTCCATAGACAATGACCGTCGCGAAAGCCCCGAAAACAGCAAGCGACGCAGGAGCGCGGCGCAGCAGTCCTTTTCGGAACAAAACTCCTGCGAGGAACCCGATGACCCCGAACGCGAACATTTGGTACGGAGTCCACGGTCCCTGACCGAAAAACATATTGCTCACGAAACCCGTCATCGCGCCGACGAGGAACCCGGACTCGCCGCCGAACGCCACGCCCGCAATGATAACAAGCGCGACCACAGGCTTGAACTGCGGCAGCATGAAGAATGCCGCCCGCCCTGCTACTGCGATGGCGCACAAAACCGCGACAATCACAAGCTCCCGCGCCTGCGGCTTGCGGCTCTCGAATAAAAGCGCAAAAGGTAGCATGGTTTCAATTATGACCAGCAGGGAGATGAAATAATATTTGCGGTCGCTCAAGAAAAACGATCCGACATAGATTGTGACGGGCATTGCCAACAAGATTATAACCGCAGCTGCGAATGTGCGCCTTGAGAGTCTGCGTTTTACCTTTACAATCTGCTGTATGTCAGTTTTCTCTCGCTTCCATGTCAGCGCAAAAGTAATACCGGCAATCTGGGTAGCGAGAGCCAGCATGATCCCCACATACAACCATGCGCCCTCATTGACAATACGGACGGCTTCGCCACCGCCAGAGATAAACGCTTTGAATCCATCATAGTTAACCCCTGTGAATACTACTGTCAAAAGCAGAAGCACAGCAAAAAAACCGACGACGAGTTTACGCGGCATTGAAAGCTTCGCATCATACTTGGCCGTCGTTACCTGTTCCGGTGCGATCTCATATTTTGCGTCTATATCTATGACTTGCGGTGTAGGGGGAACTTGACCTCCAAGGGCAGTAATCACATCATTAACAGTCACTGCCTCCGGCAGTATATCGCGGGACATACGATTAGCGCTCGTCGTATAGAAGCTGTTCCCGGAAAAAAACGCGCGTGGCTGCATCAAAGTGACAATGCTTCCGTCGAAAAAAAGGGCGCAGCGGTCGGCGTGCTCGGCGCAAAATTCTATATCATGGCTTGCCATAACGACGGCCACGTCCGCATCGGTCAGTTTACGGAGTATTGCTGCGAAAATCTGTTTGAACTCTGCGTCAAAACCTTTCGTTGGCTCGTCGAGCAAAAGTATCTTAGGCTGTAATAACAGCACCTTAGCAAGAGCGGCGCGTTGCTGTTCACCTCCGGACAAGTCATAGGGATGGCTGTCGAGTAGTGCGTCGAGACGGCAGAGTTTCACCATCGTTGCAAGCCTCCGCGTTTTTTCGTCCTTCGTCATCTCCAGCTCGGATAGAATCTCAAGCAAGTCCTCACGAACTGTTTTCGCCACAAACAAAGACTGAGGGTTTTGTGGTAGAGTGTATACGTCCTCACGGACTGCACTCCGCTGCACCCTCGCATGCTCGGACATTCGCTCCGTTCCGTCGTTCGTCCTTTCCGACGCGAACCCGCTACGCTGAGCTTCACGTCGGTATTCAAAGGTTTTTATTGTGCCGCGATACGGCTCGTATAATCCGGCGACGAGCGACAGCGTGGTCGTTTTGCCTGTGCCGTTGCCGCCGAGTATCGCAGTGATTTCGCCGAAATTTGCTTTGAATGATAATCCTTTCACCACGTCCGGCAGATTCTTCTCGTATTTGAACCAAACCTCGTCAAGCTTGACTGCCGCTTTTGTATTCGATGTGTCTTCCATAGCATCTTTTGGCATCTTTCCGCTGTCAGCTATCTGACCATGCAGCCAATCCGCTCCGTCACGGACGGTGATTGGAACTGCGCCATAGCGGCCTTCAACGTCCGTGACCGCCGCCCATACGCGCATCGGCGCAGGCATGGCGAGGAACATCCCAAAGCCGTGCTCACGGAGGAGCAGAGCCGTTTCCTTTGGGGGGCTATCCGCGATTATTCGCCCCGTGTCCATGACCACTGCGCGGGAGGAAAGCGGAAACGCTTCTTCCAACCTGTGTTCTGTGAGGATGACCGTCACGCCCAGATCGCGGTTGATCTTGCCGATAGTGGCCAAAAGTTCTCCCGCCGCTATCGGGTCAAGCTGGCTGGTCGGTTCGTCGAGTATCAGCACCGAAGGCTGCAATGCCATGATCGAAGCAAGCGTCAGCATTTGCTTCTGCCCGCCGGATAATTCTGTCACAGACTTGTGGAACCATGTCTGTATGCCAAAAAAGCTTGCCATTTCAGCCACGCGCAACCGTATCTCCGGCGTTTTCACACCAAGGCTCTCAAGCCCGAATGCCAGTTCATGCCACACCTTGTCTGTGACGATCTGATTGTCCGGAGACTGCATCACGAATCCAATTTTTGCAGCCGATTCACGCGCCGGCAGTTCGTGCAGTGCTGAACCATCGAAAAAAAGCTCCCCGGTCTTGACGCCATGCGGCGCAGCAGATGGTTTCAGATGCCGGAGCAGCGTAGTCTTGCCGCAGCCTGACGGCCCGCAGAATGTGACAAACTCGCCGCGCTCGATAACTATATCAATGCCATTGAGTGTGGGTTTTTCCATATTCGGATATGTAAATGTCAAATTTTCGATTTTATAAACTTCCATGTTTCGCGGTTTCGGCGCAGCCGAGAGCGAACCGGAATCGCAGGGCGGATTCATTCC
>Ga0099364_10006997_pt1 | contig 16246 bp, 16 predicted proteins | sample TergutTh196P3_FD_73070 | JGI IMG/M metagenome (GOLD analysis project Ga0099364, IMG submission 73070) | Microcerotermes parvus P3 segment gut microbial communities from Pointe-Noire, Republic of the Congo - Th196 P3 | ecosystem: Host-associated > Arthropoda: Insects > Digestive system > Gut ...
TTCGACGATTTCTTCGGGGAAGAAAAACAGGAATTGCCGCCGGAGGCTCATTCATTGTATGCCGATATACATAACACGCCTCATTCTTACCATTTAGTGGATACAGACGAGAAAAGGCAGAAATTGGGCGCGTTATTGCTTTCGCACAAATCCTTCGCTTTTGATACGGAAACAGACGGGGTGAATCCGTTGACAGCCCGTTTGGTCGGGATATCGTTTGCCGTCAAGGAATTTGAAGCCTGGTATGTGCCCGTACCCGAATCCATCGAAGAAACATTGCCGTTTTTGGCTCCTTTTATAGATGCGCTACAAGATGAGAAATCCATAAAAATCGGTCAAAATCTTAAATTTGATATGCTGGTGTTGCGCAAATATGGCGTTCGCGTGGCAGGACAGTTGTTCGATACGATGATTGCACATTATCTGTTGAATCCCGAACTTCGACATGGCATGGACTATATGGCCGAAACATGTTTGCGATATAAACCCATACCGATTGAGGCGTTGCTTGGCGCCAAAGGGAAAAATCAGTTGACGATGCGTTCGGTTCCGGTTGAGAAAGTGTGTGAATATGCGGCGGAAGACGCCGATGTTACGTTGCGGCTGAAAAATTGCTTTGCCCCCAAGTTGGATGCCGAAAATCTGAACGCTTTGTTTACCGATATTGAGATGCCTTTGGTTTATGTGCTGGCAGAGATGGAATATACCGGTGTGACGCTCGATCGCGAGGCTTTGAAACAAAGTTCGGAAGTCCTGACAAAAAATATCCGGGATTTGGTCGCTGTAATCTATCAATTAGCAGGTACGGAATTTAATATCAACTCGGCCAAACAGGTAGGAGAAATACTGTTTGACCGGTTGAAGATCGCCGATGAAAAGGCCAAAAAGACGAAGACAGGCAGTTACAGTACAAGCGAAGATGTATTGGAAAAAATGCGAAACAAACATCCGATTGTCGAAAAACTGCTTGAATATAGGGGACTAAAGAAACTGCTGGGCACATATATTGATGCGCTGCCCGAATTGGTTGAACCGTCGACCGGAAAGATTTATACTTCGTTTAATCAGACGGTGACTTCGACCGGCCGTTTGAGTTCAACAAGCCCGAACCTGCAAAATATACCGATTCGCGATGCAACCGGTCGCGAAATACGGAAGGCTTTTACAGCCGACAATGCAGATTGTGTATTTTTTTCTGCCGATTATTCGCAGATAGAATTGCGCATCATGGCTCATCTGAGCAATGACACAAACATGATTGAGGCATTTTGCAGCGGCGCCGACATTCATGCGGCGACGGCGGCTAAAATTTTTGGCGTTTCTCCGGCGGCTGTAACGTCCGATATGCGACGTAAAGCGAAGACAGCCAACTTTGGAATTATCTACGGTATTTCTGCTTTCGGACTGTCTGAGCGGCTGAATATTTCGAGGATGGAATCGAGGACATTGATTGACGGTTACTTCCATTCGTATCCACTTGTAAGGGAATATATGGACAGAAGTATCCGGGCGGCTAAAGAAAAAGGATATGTGGAGACGATATTTAAGCGCAAACGGTTTTTACCGGACATCAACTCGCATAATTCGATTGTCCGCGGGTATGCCGAACGGAATGCGATCAATGCGCCTATTCAGGGAAGCGCCGCTGATATTATCAAGGTAGCCATGGTGCGGATTTTCAGCCGGTTTGAAAAAGAGCGGTTGCGCAGCAAGATGATTTTGCAGGTGCATGACGAATTGAACTTCAACGTCCGCAAAGACGAACTCGAACAGGTCAGGCAAATTGTCATCGAAGAGATGGAAGGCGCCGTTCGGCTGAGAGTTCCATTGATTGCAGATTGCGGGGTAGGTGAAAACTGGTTGGAGGCGCATTAGTATCCTTTTTTCTTTGATATTTGTATAGTTTCTTTAGATATTCGTATCTTTGGCGTTGTAAACAACAGAATTATTGTTTTATGAGTCCGATTTTTAGAAATGAGAAAGGATACCGGTTCCGTATTTTTTCGAACGAAGAACGCAGAATGCATGTGCATGTTTACAAAGGCAATAATACTGCTAAAATATGGCTTGAACCCATTGTGGAACTTGCCGAAAACAAAGGATTTTCAGAAAAAGAATTAAATAAAATTATCGAAATAACAGCGAAAAATGAAGACGATTTCAAAACAAAATACCAAGCGCACATCGGTTAGCATACTTTCTATTATGCGTGATGGCATATTTATTTCTGTGTATGGAAATGATTATTTTCTTTCTTACAATCGGGTACCATGGTTCCGTGATGCCAAACTATCAGATATTTTTAATGTTTCCATGATGGGTGATGACGCAATACGATGGGATTCGCTTGATGTGGATTTGGAAATAGAAAGCCTGATATATCCGGAAAGATTTCCGTATGTAATGAAACGCCACTTAAACGAAGTTTTATGAACTATCAAAAATCCCACTTTTCCACCAAAATATAGCAATCATCCTGTATAAAAATATATGAGCCAATTACACATTATTAATCACCCGCTGATTCAGCATAAACTTACGATTTTGCGGGACAAAGACACCGGGTCAAAAGATTTTCGTGAACTGTTGAAAGAAATTTCCATGTTGATGGGGTATGAATTGACAAAGGATTTGCCGCTGACGGAAATTGAGATCGAAACGCCGATGACGAAAATGAAATCAAAAGTGATTCCCGGAAGAAAGTTAGCGATTGTCCCTGTGCTGCGTGCCGGATTAGGGATGGTCGAAGGTTTGATAAATTTGCTGCCTGTGGCTAAAGTCGGGCATATCGGATTGTATCGCGACCATGAGACATGCCTGCCGGTCTATTATTACTCCAAACTGCCGGATGATATCGGCCATCGGTTAGTTATTGTTGTTGATCCGATGCTGGCGACCGGCGGAAGCGCCTCCGATGCCATAGCGCTGTTGAAAAAAGAAGGTTGCCATACCATTCGCCTGATGTGCTTGGTAGCTGCACCCCGTGGAGTTGAAACCATTCAAACGAATCATCCGGATGTGGAAATTTTTATTGCAGCGCTGGATGATGGTCTGGACGAAAATGCGTATATCTTGCCCGGCTTGGGTGATGCAGGCGACCGGATTTTTGGGACGCGGTAATAAAAAAAATGTGGAATAACAATCCGACAATCATTTTCATCATCAGGAGTTTGAAACAGAAATACGTTCATAACCCATTTTCGTTATAATCCCGTTTTTTTCGTTTTGAAGAAAAAAGAACGCTATTGTTGGCGCTATTGTCGATTTTTTTATCTATTTTTGCATTGAAAAATTAATAAACGCACTAATATTAACTAAACACACTAATAAAAGATGTTAAAGAAATTAAGAATTTCACTGGCCGCAGTCTTTTTTACCCTTATCACTTTGTTGTTTCTCGATTTCACGGGAACATTGCATACGTGGTTTGGTTGGGTGGCTAAAATTCAATTCCTGCCAGCTTTTTTGGCATTGAATGTAGCGGCAATCGTATTGCTTGTATTGCTGACCTTGCTTTTTGGGCGGGTCTATTGTTCGGTTATTTGTCCTCTGGGTGTATTTCAGGACATTGTAGCACGAGTTGGTAAACGAGGGAAAAAACTGCCATACATGTTTTCACCCGCAAAATCGTGGCTCAGGTATGGCGTCCTTGCTTTATTTTTAGTTGCCATTATTTTGGGTGTTAGTGCACTAGTTTCTTTGCTCGACCCTTATGGAGCATACGGGCGAATAGCAAACAATCTCTTTTTGCCCGTATGGCAATGGGGGAACAACCTGCTGGCTCTGTTTGCCGAACGTGCAGACAGTTACGCTTTCTATACAACAGATGTATGGATGAAAAGCCTGCCGACTTTACTGATTGCGGCGGTCACATTTGTCGTGGTGGCAATGCTGGCATGGCGGAACGGACGTACATACTGCAACACGATTTGTCCTGTGGGAACTATTTTAGGATTTTTGCCGCGATATTCGTTATTTCAAATCAGGATTGACGAGCGAAAGTGTAATAAGTGCAGTATCTGCGAACGAAACTGTAAGGCTTCTTGCATTGACAGCAAGGCGTTTAAGATAGATTACAGCCGTTGTGTCTCGTGTATGAACTGTATCGGGAAGTGTAATCGTGATGCGGTCGGTTATACATTTGCTTATGCTAAATCCGGCATTCCGAAATCAACTAACGAACAATCTGTGTCCGAAATCACCGATGAAGGCCGTAAAGGATTTCTTACGGCGACCATGATTTTAGCCGCCTCGGCAGTCAAAGCCCAGATTGTTCCGAAAGCGACAGATATTAAAACGGATGGCGGATTAGCCGATATGCTCGACAAGAAAAGTCCCAACCGCCTGACTCCGCTCACTCCCGCAGGATCGCAAAGCGATCGTAACATGAAACGGCATTGTACCGCCTGCCAACTCTGTGTCTCGGTGTGTCCGAACGGTATTTTACGTCCGTCGTCTTCGTTCGAAACCTTTATGCAGCCTTTCATGGCTTTTGAGCGGGGCTATTGTCGTCCCGAATGTGTGAAATGTTCGGAGGTTTGTCCCACAGGCGCCATCCACAAAATTTCGAAAGAAGAAAAATCATCGACGCAAATTGGCCATGCCATATGGGTACGCGAGCGTTGCATTCCGCTGACAGATGAACAGGAGTGCAACAACTGCGAACGCCATTGCCCGACCGATGCTATTACGATGGTTCCGTCGGTGGCGGGAGATGAAACATCGTTAAAAATCCCGGCGGTCAATGAATCGCTTTGCATCGGTTGCGGAGCATGCGAATACCTCTGTCCGTCGCGCCCTCTGAGCGCAATCTATGTCGAAGGACATCCCATTCACAAAATCATTTAACACTTTATCCGACAGCAAAAATGAAAAAAGATTTATATATCAATCGCAGAGAGTTCCTTAAATTCACAGGAGTTGCAGCGACAACCTCAACGGCAGCATTCGTCGGTTGCAACAAGGGCAAAGAAAGTTCAGGCGCATTAGGTCCGGTACCGACCGATATGATGACTTATAGAACGTTCCCGGCATTGGGAGATAAAGTCTCGTTATTGGGATACGGCTGTATGCGATGGCCTACCATACCCAACCCCGAAGGACAAGGTACAATTATCAATCAGGAAGTGGTAAACGAGTTGGTCGATTATGCGATCGCCCATGGAGTGAACTATTTCGACACAGCTCCGGCCTATGTGCAAGGGTTATCGGAGCAGTCGACAGGAATTGCACTCAAACGCCATCCACGTGACAAGTTTTTTGTCGCAACGAAAATGTCAAATCCTTCAAACCCTGATTTTGACGTTTCTGTAGCCATGTATCGGAACTCTTTTGAACAGCTACAGGTAGATTATATTGACTATTATCTGTTGCATAATATCGGTACGGTTGGACCTCGAGGATTTGATTTTCGGTTTATAGAGAACGGATTGCTTGACTTCCTGTTGAAAGAGCGCGAATCGGGACATATTCGCCATCTTGGCTGGTCATTCCATGGCATTGCCGAGGAATTTGACCGGATTCTTGCCTATCACGAAAAGGTGCATTGGGACTTTGTGCAGATACAAATGAACTATTCAGACTGGAAAAAAGCTGCTGAAGGCAGGAATGTGAATGCTGAGTATTTAAATGAAGAGCTTTCAAAACGTAATATCCCAGTAGTCATTATGGAGCCTCTTTTAGGCGGACGCCTGTCGAATTTGCCGACACATATCGTTTCGCGCCTCAAAGAACAGAATCCCGATGGTAGCACCGCATCATGGGCATTCCGGTTTGCCGGTTCATTCGATAATATACTTACCGTATTGAGTGGAATGACTTATATGGAACATCTTCAAGACAATATCCGCACCTACTCTCCATTAGTTCCGCTCACCGAAACACAGAAGGAGTTTCTCTACGAGACGGCATCGTTGATGCTGCAATATCCCACCATCCCTTGCAACGATTGCATGTATTGTATGCCGTGTCCTTACGGTATTGATATTCCCGGCATTCTGCTGCATTACAACAAATGTATCAACGAAGGGAACGTACCCAAGAGCAGCAACGATGAGAATTACCGCAAAGCCCGTCGTGCATTTTTGGTAAGTTATGACCGGAATATTGAGAAGATTCGGCAAGCCAATCATTGTATAGGATGCAAGCAGTGCAACGATGATTGTCCGCAACGAATCAATATCCCTGTCGAGTTGCATAAATTAGACGCATTTATCGAACAACTCAAGCAGGAGACGCTTTAGGTGCAGATACAGAGGGATAACAATTAGTTATCCCTCTATAATTTGTTCTATATTTCCCAGACTACTGGCTAATTCTTCGTCTGTTAAGGTATAATTGGCTAAATCACCTGAGATATACTGGTCGTATGCAGCCATATCAATCAATCCATGACCGGATAAATTAAACAGAATTGTTCGTTGCTTGCCTTCCTTTTTCGCCTGTTCTGCTTCCTGGATGGCTGCTGCTATGGCATGCGCCGATTCTGGAGCCGGAATAATTCCTTCTACACGGGAAAACAAGGTGGCTGCTTCGAATGTATCTAATTGATCAATATCGACTGCTTCGACAAAACCGTCTTTCCGCAACTGGCTGATAATAGCGCCTGCTCCGTGATAACGCAACCCTCCCGCATGAATATTAGCAGGCGCAAACGAATGCCCCAGCGTAAACATGGGGATTAACGGCGTATAACCCGCTTCATCGCCATGATCGTATTGGAATTGGCCGCGTGTAAGTTTCGGACACGAAGCAGGTTCGGCGGCCACCACACGGATGTCTTTTCCGGCTACAAGCTTATGACGAAGGAATGGAAACGCAATCCCGGAAAAGTTGGAACCACCGCCAAAACAACCGATGACTACGTCGGGATATTCACCAGCCATTTCCATTTGTTTCTCGGCTTCCAATCCTATGACCGTCTGATGCAACATCACATGGTTCAACACACTACCCAATGTGTATTTGCAATTGGGCGTTTGTAAGGCTAACTCTATCGCTTCGGAGATAGCCGTTCCGAGACTTCCCTGATAATTCGGGTTATCGGTCAGTATTTTCCGGCCAGCTTTCGTACTCATGCTTGGCGAAGCAATCACTACAGCGCCAAACGTCTGCATAATTGAGCGACGGTATGGCTTTTGATTGTAACTGATCTTAACCATATACACAGCCAATTCCAATCCAAATGCCTTTGTTGCATACGCCAGGGCTGCGCCCCATTGGCCGGCTCCGGTCTCGGTCGTGATATTTGTGATTCCCTCTTTTTTACAATAATAGGCCTGGGCAAGCGCCGAATTTAATTTGTGCGAACCAACCGGACTGACACTTTCATTCTTGAAATAAATATGTGCCGGTGTATCCAAAGCCTTTTCCAATCCGTATGCGCGCACCAATGGAGTAGGACGCCAAATTTTATAGCGTTCACGCACTTCTTCAGGTATTTCAATCCAGGGATCGGTCGTATTCATTTCTTGCTCGGCCAACGCTTTGGCAAACAAAGGATACCAGTCTTCCACCTGAAGCGGTTGTTTCGTGCCCGGATTCAAAGGGGGAAGCGGCTTGTTTTTCATATCGGCAGGAATATTATACCATGCTGTAGGGATATCCTTTTCGTCTAATAAAAATTTCTTCGTACTCATAGTTTTCTATATTATTAATTGAGGTATGTTTAATCAATTTATTTTTAAGGTTACAAAAAAACAAATAATTATTGACTCACCCAAAGGAACTGTAAAAAAAAAGCACTTAATCAATTTTGTTTTATTTATTGATTTCAAATTTCTATCTTTGTGCCGGTTATTAACAGGCATAAAAAGAAAAATGACAACATCTATTAATTGTATCGGAATCTTAACCTCAGGAGGAGATGCTCCGGGTATGAATGCAGCCATTCGTGCAATCACTCGTTCGGCGATTTTGCAAGGAATGACTGTGAAAGGAATTTATCGTGGATATAAAGGGCTGATAACAAATGAAATAGAATCATTTGAGACACAACATGTCAGCAATATCATCCAACGGGGTGGAACAATTTTAAAAACAGCCCGTAGTGAAGAGTTCAAGACGACGGAAGGTCGAAGGCAGGCTTATGATACGTTATGTAAGCATGAGATTGATGCCTTGATCGTGATTGGCGGCGATGGTAGCCTTACAGGTGCACGGATATTAGCCCAGGAATATAATTTCCCGATCGTAGGCTTGCCCGGAACGATTGACAACGATTTGTATGGCACAGATATCACCATCGGATATGATACCGCGTTAAACACTATCATGGAATGTGTGGACAAAATACGGGATACGGCTTCATCGCACGACCGGCTGTTTTTCATCGAAATAATGGGTCGGGAGGCCGGTTTTCTTGCATTAAACGGCGCGATTGCGTCAGGAGCTGAAGCGGCCATTATTCCAGAAATATCAATGGAAAAAGACCAATTGGCTGAGATGATCGAACATGGATTCAGGAAGTCTAAAAACAGCAGCATCGTATTAGTGGCTGAAAGTGATGTGACAGGGGGCGCTTTGGGAGTGGCCGAAAGAGTCAAAAATGAATATCCTCAATTTGACGTAAGGGTATCTATCTTAGGGCATTTACAACGGGGAGGTTCGCCGACGGCACAAGACCGTATCCTGGCGACACGTATGGGAGTTGCTGCTGTGGATGCGCTGTTGGACGACCAGCGAAATGTGATGATCGGCATCCAAAACGAAGTGATTGTACATGTTCCTTTCGCCAAAGCGATCAAAAACATCAAATCAATTGACCGCGACCTGCTCAATACCCTTTGGATAGTCTCGCGGTAATCTTCCATTGATCAGGGCGTCTTAGGTCATGCTGATACTGAATCAAGTTCAGCATTTTCAGTATCTCCTTTGTGGAAAATAATGGGTTATTTTTCTTATTTTTTTGTAAATATCAAAATTGTACTTATTTTCGTGCTTTATTATCTCATGTAGTCCGATTCTATGATACAAACCGTCGGTATAACGAAGAGTTTTGACAAGCTTCAAATCCTGAAAGGAATTGATTTGCTTGTGAATAAAAAAGAAATCGTCGCCATTGTGGGGCCAAGCGGCGCCGGCAAGACTACGCTGTTACAAATTATCGGGACATTAGACAAACCGGATAGCGGGAAAGTGATGATTGAAGGAATGGATCCGTTCAGGCTGAATGAGAATGAGATGTCTCACTTTCGGAACCGGCATATCGGGTTCGTGTTTCAATTTCATCAGTTGCTGCCGGAGTTTACGGCATTGGAAAATGTGATGATACCCATGCTTATTGCCCGGAAAAAAGTAACAACTGCTGAGAAACGAGCGAAGGAACTGTTGGATTTTCTGAACATGTCCGACCGGATGACGCATAAACCAGCCGAGTTGTCGGGGGGCGAAAAACAGCGAATCGCCGTAGCGCGGGCATTAATCAACAAGCCGTCCGTGATTCTGGCCGACGAACCATCAGGCAGTCTTGATACGAAAAACAAGGAAGAACTGCACGCACTGTTCTTCGATTTGCGTAATCAATTGGGACAAACATTTATTATTGTCACACACGACGAACGGTTAGCAACCAAAACCGACCGGATCATCTATCTGAACGACGGTATCATCACGAAATAACTATTTGAATGAACGAACAAAGAACAACATTCGGAAGTAGGCTTGGAATCATTTTGGCCACAGTGGGAAGCGCCGTCGGATTAGGAAACATCTGGCGTTTCCCTTACATGTTGGGTACAAACGGAGGGGCTGCTTTTCTGTTGGTCTATATCATTTGTATTCTGTTGCTTGGATTTCCTGTGATGATAACAGAGTTTTTTATCGGCCGACATACACATAAAAACGCAGCCGGAGCATTTCAATTGATGGCGCCCGGAACTAAATGGTCTGTCGTCGGTTATAACGGTATATTGGCTGCCTTTTTTATTTCAGGTTTTTATTATGTAATTGCCGGTTGGACGCTGGAATATATCTTTACCTCAGCGACCACCTCATTGGAAGGAAAGACGGTAATGGATTTCAGCGATGAATTCACCTTGTTTTCATCCGGTATCGTCCGTCCTATTATTTGTGCGTTTCTGTTCATTTGCACGACACATTACATTGTATCTTCCGGCGTAAAAAACGGGATTGAACGGGCGTCTAAAATATTAATGCCCTTGCTTTTCCTGATTTTGGTGGTGTTGTGTGTCCGTTCCTTAACGCTTTCAGGAGCAAGCGAAGGACTGCGATTCCTGTTTCAACCTGATTTCGGGAAAATCAACTCATCGGCTGTACTTAGCGCCATGGGACAGGCCTTTTTCTCATTAAGCATAGGCATGGGATGTATGATTACTTATGGTTCCTACTTCGGGCAGAAGACAAACATGCAGAGCACGGCTTTACAAGTCACCCTGTTAGATACGTTGATTGCTCTTCTGGCCGGTATTATGATTTTTCCGGCAGTGTTCCATTTTGGTATTGAACCGACAGCAGGCCCAGAGCTTGTTTTTATCACACTGCCGAATATCTTTGGACAATTATCGTTCAGCAACGTATGGGCTGTTATCTTTTTCATCCTGCTGGCTGTAGCGGCATTAACATCTACTATTTCGCTCCATGAAGTGGCTACGGCCTATATCCACGAAGAATATCATGTTTCCCGCAAAAAGGCTACATTATGCGTTTCACTCGGTGTATCCGTCTTCTGTATTTTGAGTTCGCTCTCATTTGGTGTTTTGAAGGAAACCACCATTTTCGGATTGACCTTTTTCGAATTACTCGACTATGTGACGGCCAAAATCATGTTACCAGGCGGAGGCATGTTGATTTGCATCTACGTCGGAAACCGCGTAGATAAGAAAATCCTTAAAACTGAACTGACAAATCAGGGGAGTATCCCTTTCTATTTTTTCCGGGCGTATTGTTTTTTCATCAAGTACATTGCCCCGATTGCTATCGGAGCGATATTCTTGAACGAACTCAATTTCTTTACATGGATTCAATCGCTTTTATAATTTAACTAATATGTCATGGCGTGATTTTTTTTATTTTTCGAAAGGAGAGCGAACAGCTCTTATCCTGTTGCTAAGCCTGATTACAATCGCAGGCGTTATTGTATTATGGACGAATTCACCGAAGTCTGAAAGGATAGCACCCCCTTTGACAGTCTCTCAACCACCTGTCCCGGAAGGGTCAACCCCTGAGTCCGATTCTCCCCCTACGTCGAATCCCTCGACATCTTTTCCTGTTTCTTCTTCGCAAGCAAGACAGCCACAAAGAGAATCAACCTCTGAACGAATCCAACGGCTAACCTCTTCACAACCTGCTTATCCCCGGATAGAAAAATTTGAATCCGGCACCATTATTGAACTCAACACAGCAGACACTACGATCTTGAAAAAAGTCCCAGGTATCGGCAGCGCTTTTGCCAACAGAATAGTAAGATACAGGGATTTGCTGGGTGGGTATTACACCGTGCAGCAATTAGCCGAAGTATATGGTATTGATGAAGAAAGATATGTTGCATTAGAGCCCTGGTTTACGGTTGATGATTCATTTATACACAAACTGCCGGTCAATTCGATACCCCAGGACTCATTGAGCCGACATCCGTATATCAGCTATCGTCAGGCGCGTGCCATTGTCCAGCTTCGCACACAGAAGAAACAACTTGCCGGATGGGATAATATAACCCTGTTAGACGAATTCACCGAGCAAGACAAAAGCCGGATTTTGCCCTATCTGTCGTTTGAATAACTGAATAACATTTTTTCAAAAAAGAGTAAGCTTTGTTGTTATACTTGACGTATATTGATTTCAGCGTATTACGATTTTCCGGACAATGCCTTCAATTCGGACAATATAATATCCCTTGGGAAGCGTAACGGGGTATTCGCCGGAAGGTTGTTTCATTTCGATTTCTTTCACTTTGCTTCCGACGATATTGTAGATTTCCATTTTACTTTTTTCAGGAGCGTTCGATACGATGATCCGGCTGTCAACTGCCGAAACTTTAATCGAATTATCAACTTGTTGTGTTAAAACAGAAGGCACAGTATTGGCTTGCTGAGTCTGCGCCCGAAAGGCAAACAACCCCAAACAACACAGTAAAATACCTATTCGTTTCTTCATCCGTTGGTCGTTTTTAATGACTACTTCATACAATACGGCACGGTAAAGATACAAATTATTTTGGAATAACCTATAAAATGAATGTTTTTTGGTGTGTTATATTCAGAAAAAGAATAATTATCTTTGCAAACTCAACTAACAAAGCATTTCAAAATGGCATTACACTGTGGCATCGTAGGACTTCCCAATGTGGGTAAGACAACATTATTTAATTGTTTATCCAATGTAAAAGCGCAATCAGCTAATTTCCCGTTTTCTACCGTTGAGTCGAATGTGGGAGTCATTACCGTCCCGGACGAACGGTTGAATATATTAGCAGAATTGGTTCGTACACAAAAAGTAGTACCAACTACGATCGAAATTCTCGATATTGCAGGTTTGGTGCAAGGAGCAAACAGAGGCGAAGGGCTTGGCAACAAATTTTTGGCCAAGATTCGCGAATCAGACGCCATTATCCATATCATACGCTGTTTTGAAGATGAAAATATAGTCCATGTACATGGCAGCGTTGACCCGGTTCGAGATAAAGAAATTCTTGATACCGAATTACTGATTAAAGATCTCGAAACCATTGAATCGCGGATTGAGAAAGTATATAAACAAGCGCAAACCGGAGGAGATAAACAGGCAAAACAAGTGTATGAAGTGCTTCTGAAATATAAAACTGCGCTGGAACAGGGAATAAGCGCACGCAATATCGCATTCGACACCAAAGATGAACAAAAGATTGCCCATGAATTGTTTCTGTTGACAAACAAGCCGGTCTTGTATGTATGCAATGTGGACGAAGGCAGCGCTGTGACAGGAAACGGGCATGTGGATCGACTACGTGAATCTCTTAAACATGAAAATGCGGAAATTTTAATTCTGGCGGTTAAAAGTGAAAGTGAAATCGCTGAATTTGAAACGATGGAAGAGCGCGCAATGTTCCTACACGAAATCGGATTGCAGGAATCGGGCATGAACCGTTTGATAAAAGCGGCCTACAACCTATTAAACCTGGAAACCTTTCTTACGGTAGGCCCGAAAGAAGTTCACGCCTGGACTTTCCTGAAAGGCAGCAAAGCGGTTCAATGCGCCGGTAAAATTCATTCTGATCTGGAAAAAGGCTTTATTCGTGCTGAAGTGATTAAATATGAGGATTATATCAAATACGGCTCAGAAACGGCTGTCAAGGAAGCCGGCAAAATGAGCGTCGAAGGGAAAGAATACATTGTCAAGGACGGTGATATTATGTTTATTCGATTCAATGTGTAATCAATATGTTAAAAAACCTTAAATTTTGATTTTTTTCGTTTTTGATGCAGCGAAATTCATTCAGCCCTCGTCATTATAAATAGAAACCTAAATGTGTAATAAGAATGAAGGCAATAACGAAGACTTTTCTTTTTGTTCTTGTTTTATTGGGAGTATCCTGTAGCGATTCGGTGAAAGATACCGTATCCTATATGGCCAATGTGCCTGTATATGTGAGTAGAGATGAGTTCAGGTCTGCTATAAAAGTGGAAACAACCCGTCCGCTGAAGAATCCTGGTAAAATATGTTTATATGGAGGTTATCTATTTATCAATGAAGTGAATGAAGGGATTCATGTGATTGATAATTCCGATCCGTCATTGCCCCGGAATGTTGCCTTTATTGAGATTCAGGGCAATATTGATCTGGCTGCCAAAGATGGGATCCTCTATGCCGATAATCTGGTCGATATGTTGCTGTTTGATATTTTAGATCCCCAATCACCTAAATTGAAACACCGTGTGGAAAGCGTGTTTGCCGGCGTATTACCGGCCACAAACAATGAATATCCGGTCAGTCGGATTGATACAACCGGCAAGGTAATTGTAGGTTGGACTCAGGAGAAAATTACGGAAGAGGTGAAGTATAACGCACCTTATCCGCGTTATGATTATTTTTATTTGTTTTCCAATTCGGAAAGTACATGGAGTATGAACAGTTATCAGCCTGGCGCTAAAATTACGGGCGTCAATGGTTCCATGTCGCGTTTTGCGATCACTGACAGCTATCTTTATACCATCCATATACAAAACGCCTTCTATACTGCTCAGCCATCCTACAGTTCTTATATGTCTTATACTACCGGTTGGCTTAAAGTATTTGATATCGAAAACGAACGGTTTGAATCCGTGAATAGTGTAAGTGTCAGCACGGCCGTTGAAACATTGTTTGCCTACAATGACCACTTGTTTCTGGGGATGTCGAATGGGATGCAGATTTACTCAATAGAAAATCCTTCGGCGCCGGTGTATGTGTCGGCTACGTGGCATTTCTGGGGCTGTGACCCGGTTGTAGTCAGCGGCGACTATGCGTATCTGACGGTTCGTTCGACCAATGTCTGCGGACAAAACGGGAATATGTTACAAGTGATTGATATCAGCAATATTGTGCAACCTCAAGTTGTTTCGCAATATGCCATGCAGGAACCTTTTGGTTTGGGAGTGGATGACAATAAATTATTTGTTTGCGACGACGGATTGAAAGTGTTTGACGCTACCAATCCCGTTCAAGTCGGTAGCAAGTTGTTGTTTTCAACTACCGAATTTAAAGGATATGATTTGATCCCTTCCAATAATCTGCTTTTAGTAATCGGAGGCGACGGACTTTATCAGTACAGTTATTCTTCCGACAATCAGTTGAATCGCCTCAGTGTAATCCCTGTTGTATCCTACTAATCATGTTAACTATTCGAATTATGAAATATGCTGTATTATTCGTTCTGTGCATTGTCTCTGTTTTACATTTATATGCTCAAACAGAGGTAGTGCAGCCTCACCAACCGCGCTATTTCAACCATACCCAAGTATCTTTATTGATAGGCGAGGAGAGTGAAGACCAAACGCGGAAAGCAATGATTCCATCATTTCAGACTGTCACCGGACTCTATCTGGGAAAACATGTTGGAATTGGTCTCGGGGTTGGAGTAGAACCTTATGAATATATAACGTTTCCTGTATTTTTAAGCGGCAATTATTTTTTCAGCGACAAAAAAACCGCTCCTTATGTTGCCGTCAAAGCAGGATACGCATTTTCGAATAGCCATAAAAAACTTGAACAGTATCACTACTATGGCGATTTTGATAATAAAGGCGGGTTGATGCTCAATCCGGAAATCGGACTGCGTGTTAAAATGCCTTACTTTGATATGACGTTAAGTGGAGGTTATCGGTTTCAACGTTTAGAAAGCCGAATAACCCAAGAAGGTTCACCCTATACATATACACGCCGGGTAGATTATAGCCGCGTATCATTTGCAATAGGGATTATGTTTTAGGGCAAAAAGTTTTTCATTTCCAACATTCGGTTCAACCTGTGATTGCCCGAAATCAGGTTGGTACATGCGGACACATTCGTCGTCCGCATGTTTTTTTGTGCATAAATAAAGTCTGAAAATTACTTTCTGATACCTAATTCCTTGATTATTGCGCGATAGCGTGCAATGTCGATGCGGATTAAATAATCTAAAAGGCGACGGCGTTTACCGACTAAGATTTTGAGCGAAAGCTCGGTGTTGTAGTCTTTTTTGTTGACTTTCAGGTGTTCGGTCAAGTGATTGATGCGATACGTAAACAGCGCTATTTGGCTTTCTGCGGAACCGGTGTCTGTTTTTGTTTTGGCGTTTCCGTATTTTTCGAAAAGCTCCTCCTTTTTTGTTGAATCTAAATACATATTTTACTTCGAATAAATTAATACCATTTTATTTAAGCGGTTGCAAAATTACATATTCTTTTTTGAATCTGCAATACCTTCACAAAAAAAAATGATACGGTTCTATTCTTCATTGGCGTTTTAATCTTTAAATCCTTTCATTAATTGTCAATGGTTTTGTTTGATATATTTTTCTTTTACTGATTCTGAATTCATTTGGAATTCTTCGATACCAATCAACCGGTTCCGAATATTTGCGTTTGAACAATACCAAGTGGTAAAACATTGCTTCATATTTTCTCTTATATATCAAAGTCCCTTCTAACCATATCATGTCACCGGCAAAACCTTCTATGATATAAAACTCGAAATATACCTTCAGGCTGTTTTCCGCCTGTAATCGTTGAGAGTGTTTAATTAAAGATAGATAGAAAAGTGTTTTGGAAAAATTCATATCCATTATACTCATTTA